>Ga0070740_10003937_pt1 | contig 15127 bp, 11 predicted proteins | sample Coa_R2_FD_67286 | JGI IMG/M metagenome (GOLD analysis project Ga0070740, IMG submission 67286) | Surface soil microbial communities from Centralia Pennsylvania, which are recovering from an underground coalmine fire - Coalmine... | ecosystem: Environmental > Terrestrial > Soil > Unclassified ... | reverse complement strand
AACTTCATCCGCCCCGACGACGTTTACTTCAGTCCGGCCGACTGGGCCTGGTCCGCCGGCCTGACCGGGCTGGTGTGCCCCTGGGCTTACGGAATTCCGGTGGTGGCGCGCACCGCCAAGGGCAGATTCGATGCCGAAGCCGCGCTGCGGCTGATGGAACGCCATCGCGTTACGATTGCGATGTTTCCGCCCGCCGCGCTGGAACTGATGCGCCAGGTCAGCCGCCCGCGCGAACGCTTTCGTCTGGCGCTGCGCTGCGTCTTTGTAACCGCGGGCTCTCCCAGCGCCGCGCTGACCGACTGGATGCGGAAGGAGTTGCGCGTCGAATTCAACGTCGGCTACGGGCAGACCGAGGCGAACACCGTGATTGGCACCTGCACGGCATTGGAGCCCGCCCGGCCCGGCGCGCTGGGTAAAGGATATCCGGGCCATGACGTCGCAATCCTGGGCGAAGACGGGGCGGTGCTGGCGCCCGGCGACACCGGCATCATCGCGCTGCGCCGCGGCGATCCGGTGCTGATGCAGGGATACTGGAAGGAACCGGAAGCGATGGCCGGGAAGTTCACCGGCCAATGGATGCTGACCGGTGACTGCGCGACCATGGACGAGGAGGGCAACGTCTACTTTGTGGGCCGCGCCGACGACGTGATCAAGAGCTCCGGCTACCGCATCGGTCCCGACGAGGTGGAAGCCGCTCTGTTGGAGCATCCGGCGGTCGCGTCATGCGCCGTGATCGGAGCGCCCGATGCCGAGCGCGGCCAGATCGTCAAGGCCCTCGTCAAGCTGCGCCCGCCGCACGCCCCCTCGACCGCGATCGTGGCGCAACTGCAGCAATGCGTGCGCGCACGGGTCGGTGCGCATGCCTATCCGCGCCAGGTCGAGTTCGTCGACGATTTGCCGCACACCGTCACCGGCAAAATCAAACGCAAGGAACTGCGCGACCGCGAGGCGCTCAAGGCAAGGCTTCAGTAGCCGCGCTTCCGGGGCCGTTTGCAAAGACTCAGCGGGCGACCTCGCGCGGGGTGAACCTGACCGGCATGTGCTTGATGCCGGGGACCTGGGTGGACTGTGTCCACTGGACCTGGCCGTCGAGTTCCATGTCGGGCAGCAGCGAAATCAGCTCAGAGAGAATCACGCGCAGCTCCAGGCGCGCCAGATGGGCGCCCAAACAGTAGTGCTCGCCGTACAAGAAGGCCAAATGCTCATTAGGTGTGCGCCCCACGTCGAATCGGTCCGGATCGGGGAAGACCTCCTCGTCGCGGTTGGCCGACGCAATCCAGACCACCACCCAATCGCCCTGGCGGATTTTTTGTCCACCCAACTCGAAGTCGCGCGTCGCCTCGCGCCGCACGTGTGCGATGGGACTGGTCCATCGCAGCGCCTCTTCCACCGCCGTGCGCATCAGCGCCGGATTGGCGCGCAGGCGGGCCATCTCCTGCGGATGGCGGATCAGCTCCAGCATCGCGCCCGCCGTGGTGTTGCGCGTGGTGTCGATGCCGCCCAGCACCGTCAGCACGCCATTGAACGCGATCTCCCGCTCATTCCATTTGCGCCCGTAAACCTCGGCATTGCCCATCGCGCTGAGCAAGTCGGTGACCGGCTGGCCGCGCCGCTCCAGCGCCGCTTTGAGGCAGTACGTGCTGATTCGTGCAAACCCCTCGCGGCGCGTTTCTTCTGCGGTGCCGATCTGATATTCGGGTTCGTCGCTGGCGATCGCCATGTTGCTCCAGCGCAGCAGCGAGGCCCAATCGCTGCGCGGTACGTCCATCATCCGGCAGATGATGGTTAGCGGAAAGCGCGCGGCGACGTCGGTGACCAGATCGCATCGGCCTTTGGGCGCCACCTCGGCGATGATTTCGCGGGCCAGCTGGCGGGCGGGTTCCTCCCATTTGGCGACCGCGCGCGGGAGAAACGATGCGTTGTACGACTTGCGCAGCGCGGTATGGAAGGGCGGGTCGGTCATCACCAGGATCGCGCCCTTGCCGTCTTCGCGCTCATGCTCGTGCGCCTCGGCCCAGGTATCGACGGGCAGCAGCGGCGACACCCGCTGGGAGCTGAACACGGTAGGATTGCGGCACACCGTCAGCGCGTCCTCATGTCTGGTCACCGACCAAAAGGGGGTGCGGATGCGGCCGCGCGTCAGACGCACCGGCGCCTCGGCACGCATCCGCCGCCAGATCGCATGGGGGTCGCCGGTGGCGAAAAACGCCGGGTCGGTCAAATCGCAGGCGTAATCGCGCTCTTCCATTTCCAACCCGTCCTTGCGGCTAATTACAACTTGTAGAGCCTGGCGGCGTTGTCGGCCAGGATCTTGCGCCGCTCCTGCGCGCCGACGCCTTCGAAACTGCGCTCGATGTACTGACGGGAATTGGGCCAGGTGGTGTCGGTGTGCGGATAGTCCGAAGACCACATGATGTTTTCCACGCCGATGCGATGGCGGTTTTCGATACCGACGCGGTCGTCGATAAAAGTGGCCAGTACCTGGCGATGGAAGTAAAAGCTGGGCGGCTCCTTGAGCTCCAGCTTGCTCCAAAAACGATGGCGCTTGTAGACGTCGTCGGCGCGTTCCAGGAAAAACGGCAGCCAGCCGATGCGCGCCTCGACCAGCACGAACTTGAGCCGCGGGAAACGCTCCAGCATCCCGCTGAATATCACCTTGGACAGCACCTCGTAGGTGCCCATGAAGTTGTCGTTCATGGCCGCCGCATAGGCGCCCCGCACGCGCGGATTGCTGTTTTCAAGCGGCCTGGCCAACCGCGGGTCGCCCACCGCGACGTGGACATGCACCGGTAGTTCCAAGTCCTGCGCCACCGCCCACAGCGGATCGTAAAAATTGCTGTTGAGCGGCTCGGTGCGCGGATACAGCGGGATGATGATACCGTGCAGGCCGGGCAGCTTGGCGATGCGCCGCGCCTCGCGCTGGGCCTCTTCCATGTCATCCGCCGTCACCATCCCGATTCCCGCCAGACGCTGCGTGTCAGTGCTGCAGAACTCGGACAGGAAATCGTTGTAGGCCCGCATACAGGCGGCCTGCAACTCGACGTCGGCGATATGCAGCAGGCGGAAGGTGCCGGTGTTGGAGTACAGCACCTGGGCGTCGATGCCGTCGAGGTCCATGTCCTTGAGCCGTTCCACCGGGTCGTAGGCGCCCTTGCGGATGCTGTCGTAGGTTTCGCCGCTGGCCTTGTAGTCTTCGAATTTGCGCCCCGCCTGGACCTCCATCCCCAGCGTGGTGGCCTGGCCTTCGATGACCCAGGCGTCGCCATTGTCGGTGCGCACCACCCGTGGCGCGCGGTCGCGGAATTTGGCTGCCACCCGCCGCTGCCAGGTGTCGGGCGGCTCCTGGACGTGGTCGTCGGCCGAAATCAGGTTGTACTGTCTCATCGCTCGGTCCTCCGCGGGAGCTTGCGCGATTGTTGCACCTTTGCAGGATATCTGAAAGAGCGTTCAGAACGTGGGTGGATGGCGGAGAGCTGGCGCTATTTAAGAGCGCTTTATGGACTGGCCATTGACCGCGATGTAGTAGTTGGACTAATAGATGGCCGGTTTCCCAATGAGCGGGTCTATCTTGGAAGGGCGGTGTAAGCGCGATATGCTACGCCGCGTTTTTTAGAGGAAGGATTAACCTATGGCAAATGGTGCTGCGGGAGCGGCAAGTCCCGGCGCGCTTGGGGTGACCGCCCGCCGCGACGCGTGGTGGGTGCAGCCGCTGGCGGTATTTCTCGGACTGACCGCGTTCGTGATCTACGCGACTTGGGCGGCCTTTCAGGGCAACCATTATCGCTATACCGGCGGCGGCGCCGATTACCTGTCGCCGTTTTATTCGCCCGAGCTGTTCGGCGATCCCAAAACCGCCTGGTTCGGCGGCAAGCCGGCGTGGTGGCCGGGTTGGCTGGTGTTTTCTCCGGCCTTGCTCATTCTGCCTTTCCCGGCCTTCTTCCGTGTCACCTGCTATTATTATCGCGGCGCCTACTACAAGGCGTTTTGGGCCGATCCTCCTTCCTGCACGGTCAAGGAGCCGCGCAGCCACTACCGCGGCGAAGCCTCCTTCCCGCTTATCCTGCAGAACGTCCACCGCTATTTCCTGTACGTTGCGCTGCTGTTCATCCTGATCCTGGCCCATGACGCCTGGAACGGGATCTGGTTCACTGACCCGGCTACCGGCCAGGCCCATCTGGGCCTCGGCGTCGGCAGCCTGGTGCTGATCCTCAACGTTGTGCTGCTCAGCGGCTACACCTTCGGCTGTCATTCGCTGCGCCATCTGTGCGGCGGCCGGATCAACAAACTTTCGCAATGCCCGATGCGCAGCCGCATCTACGGCTGCGTCAGCATGTTTAACGCCCGCCACATGGCGTGGGCATGGCCGAGCCTGGTATTCGTTGCGTTCACTGATATCTACGTGCGGCTGTGTTCGATGGGGATCCTGACGGACTGGAGGTTTTTCTAATGGTCCAATACGACACCCATGAGCACGACGTACTGGTGATCGGGGCGGGCGGTGCCGGGCTGCGCGCCGCGATCGAGGCCTCGGCGCACGGTGCCAAGGTCGGGCTGATCTGCAAATCGCTGCTGGGCAAGGCGCACACGGTGATGGCCGAGGGCGGCGTGGCAGCGGCGATGGCCAACGTCGACGAGCGCGACAACTGGCGGGTTCATTTCGCCGACACCATGCGCGGCGGCCAGTACGTCAACAACTGGCGGATGGCGGAGTTGCACGCCAAGGAAGCGCCCGATCGGGTGCGCGAGCTGGAGGCGTGGGGCGCGGTTTTCGACCGCACCCGCGACGGCCGTATTCTGCAGCGCAACTTCGGCGGCCATCGCTACCCGCGCCTGGCGCACGTCGGTGACCGCACCGGGCTGGAGATGATCCGCACGCTGCAGGACCGCGGCATCCATCAGGGCATCGACGTGTTCATGGAATTCACCGTCATCGGCCTGATCAAGGACGGCGCGCGCGTGTCGGGCGCTTTCGGCTACGATCGGGAGCGGGGGCTGTTTCATCTCTTCCGCGCCAAGGCGGTGGTTATTGCCACCGGCGGCATCGGCCGCGCCTACAAAATCACCAGCAATAGCTGGGAATACACCGGCGACGGCGACGCGATGGCGTATGACGTCGGCGCCGACCTGATGGACATGGAGTTCGTCCAGTTCCATCCCACCGGCATGGTGTGGCCGCTGAGCGTGGCCGGTATCCTGGTGACCGAGGCGGTGCGCGGCGAGGGCGGTATCCTGGTCAACAAGGAAGGCCGCCGCTTCATGTTTGACGATATCCCCGAGAACTACCGGGCGCAGACCGCCGACAACGAAGAGGAAGGATGGCGCTACACGCAGGGTGACAAGAACGCGCGCCGTCCGCCCGAGTTGCTGACCCGTGACCATGTCGCGCGATGCATCGTGCGCGAAATCAAGGCCGGCCGCGGCAGCCCGCACGGCGGCGTGTTCCTGGACATCGCCTGGATCAAGAAGAAGATTCCCAACGCCGAACAGCACATCAAGGAAAAGCTCCCCAGCATGTACCATCAATTCCTCAAGCTGGCGGACGTCGATATCACCAAGGTGCCGATGGAAGTCGGGCCGACCACCCATTACATGATGGGCGGCATACGCGTGGACGGCGATACGCAGATGTCCAGCGTGCCGGGGCTGTTTGCGGCCGGCGAGGCGGCGGCCGGGCTGCATGGCGCCAACCGTCTGGGCGGTAATTCGCTCTCCGACCTGCTGGTGTTCGGCAAGCGCGCGGGCGAGTATGCGGCGAAGTTCGCCAAGGAAAACGGTCCGGTTGCGATCGACCAGGCACAGGTCGAAGCGCTGGCACAGCGCGCCTTGGCGCCGTTGGAGAATACGTCCAGCAACGGCGAATCGCCCTACCAGATTCAAAAAGAGCTGCAAACCCACATGCAGGACCTGGTGGGGATCGTGCGGCGCGAAGAGGAAATGCAGCGTGCGCTGGAAGTCATCGCCCAACTCAAGGAGCGCGCCAAAAATACCCGGGTCGAGGGCAACCGGATGTACAACGCCGGATGGCATACCGCGATCGACCTGCACAACCTGCTGACGGTTTCCGAGGCCATCACGCGCGCGGCGCTGGTGCGCAAGGAAAGCCGCGGCGCCCATTTCCGCGAGGACTATCCCAACAAGGACACTTCGCTGGGCGGCTTCAACGTCATCCTGCGCAAAACGGCTGAGGGGATGCGGGTTTCGATGGAACCGCTGCGGGAGATGCCCGCCGAACTGAAACAGATTATCGAGGAACAGCAAAAGTGAGCTCGACGGCGACTTTCAGAATCTGGCGCGGCGACGCCAACGGCGGTCAGTTCCGCGACTACCAGGCGCGCATCGACGAAGGCATGGTGGTGCTCGACGCGGTCCATCAGATCCAGGCCGAACAGGCCCCCGACATGGCGGTGCGATGGAACTGCAAGGCCGGTAAATGCGGCTCGTGCAGCTCGGAGATCAACGGGATGCCCAAGCTGATGTGCATGACGCGGCTGTCCGACCTGCCGCTGGACCAGCCGATCACGGTCGAGCCGATGCACACCTTCCCGCTGATCAAGGACCTGGTCACCGATGTATCGTGGAACTTCCGGGCCAAGAAGAAGCTCAAGCCGTTCAACCCGCGCCGTCCCGACGCACCCGACGGCAGTTGGCGCATGGCGCAGCGCGACATCGAGCGCATCCAGGAATTCCGCAAGTGCATCGAATGCTTCCTGTGCCAGGACGTCTGCCACGTGCTGCGCGAGCATCATCTGGAGGACCAGTTCATCGGCCCGCGCCTGTTCGTCTTCACCGCCGCCCTGGAGATGCATCCGCTGGACACGGAAAACCGCCTGCCCAACCTGCGCAAGCTCGACGGCATCGGCTACTGCAACATCACCAAGTGCTGCACCAAGGTCTGTCCCGAGGAGATCCACATCACGGACAACGCAATCATCCCGCTCAAGGAGCGGGTGGTGGACCAGTTCTTCGATCCGATCACGCGGATCATCAACGCGGTCACTGGCGGCGACAAGCGTTAACCGCTTCACCTGCGCTCCGATTCCTGCCGCTGCCCGCTGATCAGAAGAGCGGCGATGGAGCCGCGGAGTTTGTGGCGCGTTCGAAAGATCATGAGCGCCAAAAGCCTGATGGTGATGGGGACCGCCTCGGACGTGGGCAAGAGCGCGGTGGTCAGCGGGCTGTGCCGGGCCGCGCGCCGCGCCGCAATCCGCGTCGCTCCGTTCAAGGCGCAGAACATGTCCAACAACGCTGCCGTATGCGCCGGGGGCGAGATCGGACGCGCCCAGGCGGCGCAGGCCGAGGCCTGCGGCCTGGAACCCACCGTCGACATGAACCCGGTGCTGCTCAAGCCCGAAAGTGAACTCGGATGCCAGGTGGTGATCGCGGGACGCGCACGCTTCCACATGCATGCAATGGAGCATCAGCGCTATCGCGCCGAAGCCTGGCCGCAGATCGTGGAAAGTTACGCGCGGCTGGCCCGTGAGTTTGACCTGATCGTGATCGAAGGCGCGGGCGGTGCCGCCGAGATCAATCTGCGCGATCGCGATTTGGTCAACTGGCGGATTGCCGAGCTGGCCGATGCGCCGGTGCTGATTGTCGGCGACATCGATCGCGGCGGGGTATTCGCCTCCTTGTTCGGCACGGTCGAGCTGCTCCAGCCACACGAGCGCGCCCGCGTCAAGGGCTTGGTCATCAACAAGTTTCGCGGCGACCGCCGCCTGCTGGAGGACGGGCTGCGGATGCTGGAGCGGCGCACGGGTGTGCCGGTCCTCGGAGTGCTGCCCTATCTGTCCGGGCTGCGCATCCCGCACGAAGACAGCGTCGTGCTCGACGCGCCGGCAAGTCGTACGGGTACGGGTCAATTCGAAATCGCGGTCGGAGTGCTGCGCTTTCCGCTCATCTCGAACTTCACTGATTTCGCGCCCCTGGAGGATGAGCCCGGCGTCGCCGTCCATTATCTGACCGAGCCGGCTGCCGCGCTCGAGCTGGATGTAGTCATGCTGCCGGGCTCCAAGAACACGACCGCCGATCTGCATTGGCTGCGGCGCACGGGATGGGAGGAGTACCTGGCGATGCATCGGGCGCGCGGCGGATGGACGCTGGGCGTGTGCGGCGGCTACCAGATGCTGGGACGGCGCATCGTCGATGCTTTCGCGGTTGAATCCAAATCTCCGGTAACGCGCGGATTGGGTCTGCTTGATGTGGAGACTCACTTCGAGCGCGAAAAGATCACCGCTCGTGTCCGCGGGGTCCATCTGGCCTCAGGGCTTGAAGTTTCGGGCTACGAGATTCATGCCGGGCGCGTGACTCGCGGTGAAGGCGCGCACCCTTTCTTGCGGATAACCGAGCGGGAGCGCTGCGCCGTCGACGAACCTGAAGGAGCCAGCTCCCATGATGGACGCGTGGCAGGCACATCGATGCACGGACTGTTCGATTCGGCGCAATTCCGCCGCAGCTTTGTCGACTTGCTGCGCCGGGAAAAAGGCCTGGCTCCGTTGCGCAGCGCAGGCGAAGATTTCAAATCGGTGCGCGAGCGCGCCTATGACCTGATGGCTGACGCAGTCGAGCAGTATCTGGACGTGCCGAAGCTGCTGTCACTGGCCGGGCTGAATCGGGCGGAAAAATAGTGGGGCGGGCCGCCGCGCCCGATGACGCGCGAGCGTTTCTTGTTCACCACCGATCAGGCCCAAAAGCATCAATCGGTGATCAAAGCCACGCAGGTTACAACCGGCCGATCAGGCGCGAGACGAGGCCGCCTTGCGGGATGTCGGCGGGCGCGACCAGCGGGGCAGTGCCGGCCGGATGGCCGTCGACGCTGACGATGCCCTTGCCGACTTCCTGTCCGGCCTTGATCGGTGCCTGCACCTTGGCCGGCAGCTCATAGGCAATCTTGACCGCGCTCTTTTCCTGCCCGTGTTTCATGAACACGTCGAGGTCGGCACCCCACACCGGTTTGAAGCGCGAGGATGCACCGCCGCCGACCGCGACTTCCTGATCGATCGGCGCGCCTTTTTTCGCCGCCGCATACAGGTAGTAGTTCATGAAGCCCTGCGAGAGCAGGGTCGCGGCAGCGTCGAAATTCTGCTGCTTGCGCGGCGAGCCCATCACCACCGCGATTAGCCGCAGGCCGCCGCGCCGGGCGGTGGCGGCCACGTTGAAGCCCGCTTTGGCATAAAAGCCGGTTTTCAGCCCATCGCAGCCCCGGTAAGTCCTGATCAGGTGGTTGGTGTTGCGCAACTCGAAGCTGTTATTGCGAAAGCCGGTCACGTCGATCGACGACCAGCGCAGCACGTCGGGATACTTGACCAGTTCGCGCGCCAGGATCGCCGTATCGTAAGCGCTGCTGACATCGGGCTGCTGACCGGGGGCGGGCGGCAGTCCATGGGGCGAGTAGTAATGCGTGTCGTTCATGCCCAGTTCGTGCGCGCGCTTGTTCATCATCTGCACAAATGCTTCGCCCGACCCCGCGACATACTCGGCCACCGCCATCGACGCGTCATTGGCCGAATGCACCACCACCGCCTTCATCATGTCATCCAGTGAGAAGGTCTCGCCTTCCTTCAGATAGACCTGCGAGCCGCCCATCTTCGAGGCCAAGGCCGAAGTGGAGACTTGATCGCTGAGCTTGAGGCTGCCGTCGTGCAGCTTTTCCGCGACGATCAGCATCAGCATCATTTTGGTCATCGAGGCCAGCGGCCACGGCTTGTGCATGTCCTTGTCGAAGATGATCTGCCCGGTGACCGGCTCCATCACACAGGCGCTGACGTACTGCCCGCTGAGCCCGGACCCCGCAGCGACCTCGGCCGCCTCCTCCGATGACACGCCCGCCGTACGGGCACGGGCGCGATGGCGCGCCATCGCGCCCTCGGGCGCAACCAGCATCGCCGCCGTCGCCATTGCCAGAAAAATCGAAAGTACGCCCGCTTGCCGACGCCGCGGCCTCATCGTCCACCTCCAGCTCTTCATTGGGGCCGCCGCCCGCAGCCCCCGTCGCAGGTCAAATCAGGTTGGCGCACCACGAATTATCGGCGTGATCGGCCGCACGCTGCAATAGCGCCCGCGTCATTTCAATCAACAGATGAGAAAAATTCACGCGCGCGTGCGCTGATCGTAAGGGACAGCTACTGGATTTGGTAATTGAGCTCGACTGGACGCCCGTGGCGCATCACGGTGATGGACAGCGAGCTGGCATTGCGCAGGCCGTTGAGCAGGGCGATAGCCTGAGTCGGGTCGTTGAGTTCCTGGCCGCCCACCGACGTCACGATGTCGCCGTTGCGCAGCCCCATCTGCGAGAATAATGAACCGGGCACGACTTCGGACAGCCGGAAGCCGTCGGTCTTGCCGTCCTGGACGTTGGGTATCGCACGCATCTGGGTGAAGAGCTGGCCCATGTTCTGTAAGTTGCGGTCCACCGATGAGCGATGGACCAGGAACTGATTGGGCCCCACGCGCTCGACGTCGCGCCCCATAATCGGCGGCATCGCCGGGACCATCGGCGCGGGTTGGGGAATCGGGGGCGAGGGCGATCCGGCGTCGGCCTGATCGGTCGGCATCTCCAGGCTGACCAGGGTGCCGTTGTGATTGATGACAACCCTGCTCTTTTCCACCGCGACCAGTTCGCCGGCGTCGGGAATCTGATCGCCCTGGCGATAGATTTCCTGGTCGTGGCTGTTCTGATCCTCGAACACGGCAAATGGTTTGGTCCAGCTCAGATGCGAGGTACCAACCAGCTTGATATGCAGGTCGGCGGCAGTGGGCGGCGGAGGCGCCGCGGGCGTCACTGCCTGCTGCTTGACCGCGTTGAAGATGTCGCGATCGACGATTACGTCGTACGCGGTGCGTGCCAGCTCACGCGGCGCGCGCGCCGACGCGGCGATCCTGGGCGCGGGCGGGATCACCGTCAGCCGCCGCGCCACGATATCGTTGAACGAGCGCGCCGCGAAATACGCGCAGGCCGCAATCAGCAGGAAATTCAACCCCACCACGTAGCGCTCGGACAGAGTCAGCCGCATTTAGACGATGCCTTCGGCCTCGTATGAGACCCCCGCCACCATCCGGCTGAGGTCGTAGTTCCACGGCCCCTTCCATCGGGCAACGACGAGGTTGGCCTGATTATAGCCGTTGCGCACCTGGTCGAACAGCCGCACCAGGTAAATCGACTCATCCTCGCCGCGCTCGTTGAGGGCCTGCTGACGCGCCAGCCCCACCATCGCGATCTGCATCAACTCGACCGCCAGGTCCTTGAGCCGGAGCCGGCCCACCGGAGCCTCCAGTCCTGCCTTGTGCGCCAGGTCGTCGAGCTTGAGCCGTTCCTCGTAACTCCAGCGCTTGACCAAATCCCACGCGGCCAAAGTGCAATCAGCGTCATACAGAATGCCTTTGCACAGTGCGGGCAGCGCCAGCATCAACGGCGGCGGCTGACTGTCAGCGGAGCGAATCTCGATGTACTTCTTGAGCCTGACCTCGGTAAAAATGGTGGTTAGATGATTGCCCCAGTCTTCCAGGGTGGCGCGTTCGCCGTCATAACCGCGCTCCATGAACTGGCGGAAGGTTAGGCCCGGCGGGCGGGTCAGGTCGATATAGCGATGGTCGCGGATGAGGAAATACATGGGGACGTCAAGTGCAAACTGCAAGTAGTCCTCGAATCCGGCGCCTTCATTGAAGACAAAGCGCGGAATGCCGCAGCGGTCGGGGTCGGTGTCGGTCCAGATGTGGGCGCGATAGGTCAGGTAGCCGTTCAAGTCGCCGTCGGTCAGCGGTGAGTTGGCGAAAATCGCGTGCACCAGCGGCGTCAGCGCGAAGCTCACCCTTAGCTTGCGCATCGCGTCGGCTTCGTCGCTGTAGTCAAGATTTGCCTGCACGCCGGCGGTCTGCTTCATCATCCGCTGACCCAGCCGTCCCTTGCGCCCCATGTAGGGGTACATGATGCGGTAGCGGGCCTTGGGCAGCAATTCGATCTCGTCCACCCGGCTCAGCGGCTGCATTCCCAGCCCCAGCACCGCGACGTCGAGGTCGCGCGTGACCTCGAGCAACTCCTGCACGTGGCGTTGAAATTCGCGATGGGCGCAGTGGATGTCGGCGCACTGCTCGCCCGACAGCTCGATCTGGCCGCCCGGTTCCAGCGTAATCGATGACACCGGCCCCTTGAGCGCGATTATCCGCCCTTCTTCATCCTCGGGTTCATAACCGTAGCGGTCGGCCAGACGCTTGAGAATGGTCTCGACGCCGCGCGGACCGGAGAACGCAAGGGCGCGGGCGCTGTGCGCGTCGACCGCGACCTTTTCGTACTCGGTCCCGATCCGCCATTTATCGCGAGGCTTGGAACCGCTTTGGAAATACTCCAGCAGTTCCTCGGTACTGCGAATTTCGTCGCTCATCGCGCCCTTACCGGACGCCACCGGAGGCGGCCGATGCGGCCTATCATGGCCATGGCCCACGCCCAACGCAAGCCACGATCCGCGCGGCGCGCTGTGATCGCGCCGGGCTATCGCCTAATTTGAGTTAACCCGCCCAAGGAGGCGTGCGATGGCTCAACTGGTGGTGGCAATCGATCAAGGTACGACCGGCACAACCGTGTTGATCCTCGGCCCCGACGGCAAAGTGCGGGCCCGCGCTTACAGCGAGATCCGCCAATACTTCCCGCGTCCGGGATGGGTCGAGCACGACCCGGAGGAGATTTTTCATACCGCCGCGGCGCTGACCGGCCGGGCACTGCGCGCGGCGCGTGCCAGCGCCGCCGACGTCGCCGCGATCGGTATTGCCAATCAACGCGAGACGTTCGTGGTGTGGGAGCGCGCCAGCGGACGTCCGCTGGGCCGCGCCATCGTCTGGCAATGCCGGCGCAGCGCGGATATTTGCGCGGCGATACGCGGGCACGAACCCGACATTGCGCAGCGCACCGGCCTAATCGTCGACCCGTACTTTTCTGCATCGAAGCTTAAATGGATGTTGGACCGCGACCGCAGCTTGCGCCGGCGCGCGGCGCGCGGCGAGTTGTGCTTTGGAACCATCGACAGTTGGCTCATCTTCCGGTTGTCGCGCGGTGCGGCGCACGTGACCGATTTCACCAATGCGTCGCGCACGATGCTGTTCAATCTGCGCGCTCGGCGATGGGATCCGGCCATGCTGGAGCTGTTCGGCGTGCCGCCCGAGATGCTGCCGCAAGTGGTCGGATCGCGCGGCCCGCTGGCGGAAACCGCGCCCGGCACGCTCGCCTCGCGTTCGATTCCGATCGGCGCCGCAATCGGCGATCAGCAATCCGCGCTGTTCGGGCAGGGCGCGGTCCATCCGGGTCAGGCCAAAATCACCTACGGAACCGGCGCGTTCCTGCTGATGCACACCGGCGAGCGCGTGGTGCGTTCCAAAAACCGTCTGTTGAGCACGGCAGCGCTGGGCCCCGCCGGCGAGCCGGCCTATGCCCTGGAGGGGGCGATTTTCGTGGCCGGCGCGGTGGTCCAATGGCTGCGCGACGGGCTGGGCATCATCCGCAAGGCAAGCGACACCATGGAGATGGTGCGCCGCAGCGCGGCGCGCAGCGGCACGTATTTGGTGCCGGCGTTTGTGGGGCTGGGCGCGCCGTGGTGGGACGCCGGCGCGCGCGGCGCAATCGTCGGCATCACGCGCGGCACATCGGCAGCCGATATCGCGCGCGCCGCTTTGGACAGCATCGCTTACCAGGTCTGCGACGTGTGCCGCGCGATGGAACGCGACGGCGGCCGGCCGATCGCCGAACTCAGAGCCGACGGCGGGGCCGCGGCCAATGACTACCTGATGCAGTTCCAGGCCGATATCGTAGCGCGCCCGGTGCGGCGCGCGGCGATGCTGGAGACGACCGCGCTGGGCGCCGCGATGCTGGCGGGATTGGCGTGCGGCGTATGGCGTTCGCCGGCCGAGCTGGAACGGATGCGCGGGCGGGCTCGCATCTTCAAGCCGCGCATGGCGGCCGCCGAACGCAAGCAACTGCTGCGCGGATGGCACGACGCAGTCGCCCGCGTGCTGACCAGGCCCGCCCCTTGAGTCCGCACCGCTTCATAGCGGCTTGATCTTGGTCACGACCAGACCGCTGGAACTCCAGCCCACGTCGAAGCCGACGCGATCTCCAACGTGCAACAGGTCCATCCCGGGTGCATGGCCGCCGATCGGCGCGCCGACGACCTCGACGTAGGGGAATTGAAAGCGGATCTCGCGCCCGCTGTCCGAACGCACCATACCCCTGAGCGTGGCCCGATTGAGGCTGACGATCACGCCGCGATAGAAATTGTCGGGAAAGCGCTCGTCGTACACGTCGCCGCTCATCTCAAAACCGGTTCGATCCAGTACGGTGGTAGATGAACCTTTAGCATGCTGCGGGGCGCAGCCAAAGTTTGCGCGCTCATTAAAGCGGCAGGGCAGTGCGAAACAGGATGAAACGGCCCATCAATTCTCCCACCAGCACCGACATGACCGCGATGTACAGCAGGCCGGTGGCCGCCATCGTCTGCGGGATCTTCAGCGTCTGCCAGGTCATCCACGCCAGCACAATGGAGGCGACCGGCCCCAGCAGCAGGCGCATCGTGAGCAGGATCCAATCGCTGCCCAGCAGCGTGGCGACCGCGTCCGAGGAAGCCTGACCGCCCAGCAGTCCCATCATCGCCACGATCGCCATCAGCACCGCCAGTTCGGCGACCAGCGCGATTCCCAGCAGCCGTACAATCGTGCGCAAGTAATCCACCGGCAGATTGGGATCGATCAGATACCAGTGGCCGAACAGCATGCCGCCGCTGGCCAGTCCCAGCACGGCGGCGGAAAAGATGGCGCCAAGTGCGTAGCCGGCGGCTGCCAGCAATCCGAAGTCGGCGGGTTTCAGCGTAAGCGCGCTGATGATCACTGCGCTCAGCCCGATGAGCAGCGTGGCCAGGTAGGAGCGCGCCCGGAGCAGACCGAGGTCGGTCCACAGCGTGAACATGTAAATGGCGACGGCGGCGCAAAAGGCGATCCATAGGGCGCTGTCGATCCACAATGCTACCGCAGCGGGCGCCTGCGGCTCGGGACGACGCATCGCCAGCAGCGCGAACCCCACTGCCGGTACCAGTGCGGCGCCCAGGTAAACGGCGGCGCTGGATTTGTAAAAGCCGCGCTCGACCTTGAAGAA
>Ga0070740_10003935_pt1 | contig 15128 bp, 13 predicted proteins | sample Coa_R2_FD_67286 | JGI IMG/M metagenome (GOLD analysis project Ga0070740, IMG submission 67286) | Surface soil microbial communities from Centralia Pennsylvania, which are recovering from an underground coalmine fire - Coalmine... | ecosystem: Environmental > Terrestrial > Soil > Unclassified ... | reverse complement strand
TACAAGCTCAAGGACGCACAAAAGGCGCACAAGGACCTGGAAGGCCGCGGCACCACCGGCTCGTCGATTCTGGTGCCATAATCGCGCCTCGCACGATTCGGCTCGCACGCCTTCCCGGCGTGCGGCCGCATGGCCTTTCCAATGTCGGACAATCCGCAACCCTGGGGACGGCTGGCGACCTTCGGCCTCGGCCTGGTGGCGCTGTTCGGCGGCCAGGCGGCGGCGCTTGCGGCGCTGCAGGGCTGGTTCGGCAGGAGTCTGACGCAGATGCCGGATTTTTCCGGCGACGGCGTCGCCGTCAGCATCGTCATCTTCGTGTCCATCCCGGTGCAGACGGCGCTGCTCTGGCTGATGGCACAGCGGCCGGGCGGCAGCGCCGCCGCTTACCTGGGCTTGGTATGGCCGCGCCGGGGCGAAGTGCTGTTCGGCGTCGCCGCCACGCTCGCGCTGATCGTCGCCGGCGATACGCTGAGCTTCGCGGTCGGCCGTTTCATCGTCACGCCGTTTCAGCTTGACATTTACCGCACCGCTGCGGCCGCCGGCTGGCTGCCGCTACTGTGGCTTGCCGTTGTGGTGGTGACGCCGATCGGGGAGGAGAGTCTCTTTCGCGGTTTCCTGTTTCGCGGGTGGCTGCGCGCGCCGGGCGATGCCTGGCCGGTGATCGTCGTCACCGCGTTCTTGTGGGCGATCGTTCACGTGCAATACGATCTGTACGTCATCGCCCAGGTGTTCTGCTTCGGCGTTCTGCTCGGCTGGCTGCGCTGGGCCAGCGGCTCGGCGATTCTCACCATGCTGCTGCACGGCTTGATCAACTGCGAAGGTATGCTGGAGACCGCGATCAGCCTGCATCGCTGATCTAGAGATGTGCGGCGATGCGCGCGAAGGCCGGGTGCTGAGTGATGCCGGCGGGCAATCGCGGCAAGCCGATCACATCGACGCCCTCCGAGAAGCGCGCGATACTGGCCACCGTCTCCTCGAGCTCGACCGGATTGCGCTCGCTCTCGCTGACCACGATGGCGGCAAGCTTGAGCTTGCGCTGGGCGAGCACGTCGAGCGCGGTCAGCGTATGGCTGATGGTGCCGAGATAGCCGCCGACCACCAGCAGCAGCGGGATGTCGAGCGCGGCCATCCAGTCGAGCACCGTGCGCTGGGCGTCGAGCGGCACCATGATGCCGCCGACCCCCTCGATGAACAGGATACCGGTCGCCTGTTCGACCGCGGTGCGGCTGAAGGCGACGAGTTCGTCGAAGGCGATGCTGCGTCCCTCGCGCGCGGCGGCAAGGTCCGGCGACAGCGGCGCGCGAAAGCGCCATGGCGCGATGCGTTCCACTTCCGCAGCGACGACCGGCCGGCCGAGCGCGCCGAGCAGCACCGCGGGATCGCTGGTGTCGACGACCGAGGAATCGTAGCCGCTCACCACCGGCTTGAGCGCGCTCACCGGCTGATTGCAGCTGCGCAAATAACGGATAAGACCGGCGGTAACAAAGGTTTTGCCGACGTCTGTGCCGGTCGAGGTGACGAAATAGGCGGCCACGCTCAGGCTGCCATGATCTTGCCGCGCACGAGCGCAGCGAGACGCGCGATGGCATCGTCGGGATGTTGCGCCGTGAATGTAAGACGCAGGCGCGCGGTGCCGTGCGATACCGTCGGGGGCCGGATGGCGGCCACGAGGAACCCATCATCGGCAAGCAGCCGCGACGCGGCCAATGTTCGCTCCTCATCGCCAATGATGATGGGCACGATCGGACTTTGCGCTTCCGGCAGGCCCGCTGCGCGCGTGAATGCCTTGGCCTTCTGCAGCGGAAGGCCCGCATAACCCGGGTCGCGCTCGATCACCTCCAGTGCGGCAATCGCGGCGGCAACGATCGCCGGCGGCAGGCCGGTGGAATAGATCAGCGTGCGCGCGCGGTTGCGCATCAGGTCGATCACGGCCGCGGAGGCGCAAAGATAGCCGCCGTAGGCGCCGACCGCCTTCGACAGCGTGCCCATCTGCAGCGGCACCGGAACGCGAACGTTGCCGATGAAAGAGGAGCCGCGGCCGCCGCCGAGGACGCCGAGGCCGTGCGCATCGTCCGACATCAGCCACGCGTCGTATTCGTCTGCGAGCGCGAGGAGATCGGCAAGCGGCGCCGTGTCGCCGTCCATGGAAAACACGCCTTCGGTCACGAGGAGCGCGCGCTCGTATTGCGAGCGGCACGCGGACAGCAGTTCGCGCGCGTGATCGACGTCGTTGTGGCGGAAGGCGAGCACGCGGCCGCGCGACAGCTGCGCGCCGGCGTGGATACAGGCGTGCGACAATTCGTCGACCAGGACAACGCCGTGGCGGCCGATCAAAGCGGGGATGATGCCGGTATTGGCGAGATAGCCGGACCCGAACACGACGGCCGCTTCCGTGCCCTTGAGGGACGCGAGCTTCGCCTCCAGCGCGGCATAAAGCGGATGATTGCCGGTGATCAAACGTGAGGCGCCCGAGCCGGCACCATATTTCTGCAGAGCCTTGATGGCCGCCTGCTTCACCGCCGGGTGTTGGGTGAGGTTGAGATAATCGTTACAGGCAAATGACAGCAGCCGGCGCCCGTCGCGCTCGACCCAAATACCGTCTTCGCGATAGGTCTGTGCCAGCGAACGCTGCAGGTTGCGACGGGCAAGCTCGTCGAGTTTTGTTTTCGCGAAGGCGTCGAGCGACAGCATGAGGTGACTTTAGCGCACGTTGGCGCAAAATGCGCGGGCAGTCGAGGGCGTCGAATGGCCAAACGCAGCACGGAGACGACCGAAAGGCCGGCATGGCACGTCCAAGGCCTCGATCATGTATGGCTGCCTTATGCGCAGATGAAAACCGTGCCGCCGCCGCTGCCCGTCGTAGCGACGCAAGGCGCGCGCATCAAACTCGCCGACGGGCGCGAGCTGGTCGACGGCATTGCCAGCTGGTGGACGGCGTGCCACGGCTATAACCACCCGCATATCCGTGAGGCGCTCGGCCGCCAACTCAGCGCGCTGCCGCACGTCATGTTCGGCGGTTTGGTGCACGAACAAGCATTGACGCTGGCGCGGCGGCTGTGCGCGCTGCTGCCCGGCGAATTGACGCGCGTTTTCTTCTCCGAATCCGGTTCGGTCGCCGTCGAAGTAGCGCTGAAGATGGCGGTGCAATATTGGCTCAACCGCGGGCTGAGGGATCGCCGCCAATTTGTGAGCTTCCATGGCGGCTATCACGGCGACACCGCGGGGGCCATGAGCGTCAGCGATCCGCAGGTCGGCATGCACGGCGCGCTGTCGGCGCTGTCGCCCAACCGGATTACGGCCGCGCTGCCGCGCGACGACGAGACGACAGATGCCCTTGAACGCATCGTCGAGCGTCATGCCGAACATCTCGCCGGCATAATTGTCGAGCCGCTTGTGCAGGGCGCGGGCGGCATGCTGTTTCACGGCGCCGATGTGCTGCGCCGGTTGCGCGCGCTTGCCGACAAATATCAGCTGCTGTTGATCTTCGATGAGATCTTTACCGGTTTCGGCCGCACCGGAACGATGTTCGCGTGCGAGGCGGCGAACGTTCAGCCGGACATCGTTACTTTGTCCAAGGCGCTCACCGGCGGCACGCTGCCGCTGGCGGCCACGATTGCGACACGGCAAGTGTTCGACGCGTTCTGGTCCGACGATCCGCAGAACGCGCTGATGCACGGGCCGACATTCATGGCCAACGCGCTGGGCTGTGCCGCGGCCAATGCCTCACTCGACCTGTTCGAGCGCGCGCCGCGGCTCGACCAGGTCAGGCGTATCGCCGCGCAGATGGCGAAGGCACTCGATGTCTGTCGCGGCAAAGCAGGGGTCAAGGACGTGCGCGTGCAGGGCGCGATCGGCGTCGTCGAGATGCAGTCAATCGCCGATCTTGAAGCTTTGCGTGCGCGCTTCATCGCCGAGGGCGTCTTCGTGCGGCCGTTCGGCAACGTGATCTACTTGACCCCGGCATTCACCATCGCGCCGGATGAGCTACAGCGGCTCACCGACGCGGTGGTGAAGCTTGCTCATTGATACACGTAGGCGATCTCGCGCGTCTGTGGCTCAACCAGCACCGGCGCGCCGTTCACGTAAGCGTATTCGTACTGATAGCCCGGCACCGGCGCGAGAGCGACTTCCGGCGGCAATCCGGCGCCGACCACCACTTCGCCGTTGAGATAAACCGGCTGCACAGGGTGCGCATAAACATACTCGCGCACGGTCCCAGGCGGCGTAATCACCATCGGCGCGGCCGCTGCCGGGCGTTCGACCACGGTTCCGGAGACCACCGGCTCGGCGACTGCGGCGCCCACCGTTGCCGCCGGCCGCGCATAAGTCACGGCAGGCACCGCCGCCCGCACGGTTGCGGCGGGCGGTGCATAAGTGACCGCCGGGATCTGTGCGACGGCTTCGGATACGGCGAGAGAGCGGCCGGAGAGCGTAGCCATCAGGTATCGCGAATACGCCCAGCCTTGGCGGCCATTGAACGTCACCTGGCACCACAAACTGCCTTGGATGCAGCCGGTGATGGTGGCGTGGCCGCGGCCGGGGATGGCGCCGACGATCGGATATTGCGGCCCCGGACCGGAGCGCACGTTGAGCGGCGTCACCGCGGTAGCGACGACCGCCGCCGCTGCTGCCGTCGGCGCAGCGACAGCCGCAGCCAGCGCGGCGGTGAGCATGATGTTTCTGAGCTGCATGGCGCAGACCTCCACGGAACTGAATGGGAGAGACGCCTGCCTAACGTTGCTCTACGCGTCGTTGTTCCTAGGGAACCGTCACGGCGGACGGCGCAGCTCTAAAATCCGACCGCGGTTCCGTGCAGATCGTAAGCCTCGGCGCGCTCGATCTTCACCGTCGCGATTTCGCCGACACGCAACGGGCGCCGGCTCGCCACATACACCGCGCCGTCGATTTCCGGGGCGTCGGCCATCGAGCGGCCCTTCGCGACAGTCGGGCCGATCTCGTCGATGATGACCTGCTGACGCGAACCGATCTTGCGCTTGAGCCGGCGCACGGAAATTTTCTGCTGCGCCTGCATGAAGCGGTGCCAGCGTTCCTCTTTGACTTCCTCGGCAACCGGCGAGGCAAGTTCGTTGGCCGCGGCACCGCGCACCGGCTCGTATTTGAAGCAGCCGACGCGATCGAGCGAGGCTTCCTCCAGCCAGTGCAGCAATATGTCGAAGTCCTGCTCGGTCTCGCCAGGGAAGCCGACGATGAATGTCGAGCGCAGCGTCAGCTCCGGACAGATTTCGCGCCAGCGCGCAACGCGCTCCAATGTCTTCTCCTGCGCGGCCGGACGCTTCATGCGCTTGAGTACAGCGGGCGAGGCATGCTGGAAGGGAATGTCGAGATAAGGAAGAATCTTGCGCTCGGCCATCAGAGGGATGACGTCGTCAACGTGCGGGTAGGGATAGACGTAATGCAGCCGCACCCAGACGCCGAGCTCGCCTAGCGCTTGAGCGAGGTCGACGAATTTCGCGCGCACCTCTTTGTCGCGCCATTGGGTCGCGGCATATCTGATATCGACTCCATAGGCTGACGTGTCCTGGGAAATGACCAGCAGTTCCTTCACGCCCGCCTTCACCAGCTTCTCCGCCTCGCGCAGCACGTCGGCGGCCGGACGCGAGACGAGGTCGCCGCGCAGGCGTGGAATGATGCAGAAGGTGCAACGATTGTTGCAGCCTTCGGAAATCTTCAAGTAGGCGTAGTGGCGCGGCGTCAGCTTGATGCCTTCCGGCGGCAATAGATCGAGAAACGGGTCGTGCTTCGGCGGCAGCGCCTTGTGCACGGCCGCAACCACGCTCTCGTATTGCTGCGGGCCGGTGACCGCCAGGACGTCCGGATAGACGGACGTGATGCTCTCCGGCTCGGCGCCCATGCAGCCGGTGACGATGACCTTGCCGTTATCCTTGAGCGCCTTGCCGATCGCGCCCAGGGATTCCGCCTTGGCGCTGTCGAGAAAACCGCAGGTGTTGACGACGACAAGATCGGAGCCGACGTGCTCTCGCGCGAGTTCGTAGCCTTCGGCGCGCAGGCGCGTGACGATGCGCTCGGAATCGACCAGCGCCTTGGGGCACCCGAGCGAGACGAAGCTGATTTTTGGGGCCGGGCTGTCGCCCTCCGGAGCACGCATGCGGCCACGAGCTAATGGCGATCGCCGGTGAAAGCAAGCTCAGCGGAGCCGCGCGAGAGCCTCGATTTTTGCGTGATGGCTGGATTTATGGCTGGCTACTGGGCCTCCGATTGCAAGCGCAGTGGTTTCGATCGACGGATGGCCCGCACGCGAGCAGACAGCGATGCGGTTGAAAGTTCCCGGCGCCGCGCTATCCTCGTCCGGCGAGGCAGATCATGCGCACAATTCGTTTGCTGCTATTCGTGTTCGGCGTGCTGGCGCCCGCCGCAGGCCTTGCGGCCGAGGCACTGCCGCCGGTCGTCGGCCCGCATCCGCCGATCTGGCGCTACAACAACGCGTCATCACAGGAGGCGCCGTTCACGCGCAGCAAGCGGGCGCAAGCCCTCTGGAACGACGGCGCCTGCTGGAGCGAGTGCGGCGCCTATTGCGCCTGGGCAATGAACGGCTGCCTCTACCGCGACACTCAGGGCGTCTGCCTGGCGTACACCGATGCCTGCGACCGCTACTGCCAGGTGAATTGCCGCAGCGGCGGCGGACCGTTCCTGCCGATCGAGTGAGCGCATCTGGCGGTGGCATGGGGTCTTTCCACAGCGAGATCATCAAGAGAAAACGCGAGAGTCGCGAACGGACCGCGCGACCGACATTTCCCCGGGCAAACCGGCAAGCAATTGCCCGATTCACTCCGATCATCATCGACGAACGTAACCGGCAGCTCACATGCAAAGGCAGCAGGGCACGAGTCGCTAAACTTCGCCGGCTCGTCGCGCAATCGGAAGGCCGCCGCTGGGGCGCGATGGAAGAAAATTCCGTGAGCGCGCGGAGCTAAATCGGAAGTTGCAAATCTATTCGGGGTGTCCGAATATTCTTCCGTGCTCGGGGGAGGATCGACAAATGAGGCTGGCTGCAGTTGCGTGCGCCGCCCTTGCATTGGCTGGCTGCTCAATAATGCGCGCTCAAGAGGCTCAAGATGCTCGGACAAAAATGGTGGGGTTGAGCAAAGAACGGATACTCGCCTGTATGGGACCGCCGGCAACAAAAGCGACTGAGGGTGGTACGGAGGTTTGGTCCTACAATTCGGGCAACGGGTACATCGATACACAAGGTACCGCTACGAATTTCGGGCACGGATTCGCATCATTCGGCGGCGTCTCAACGGCGCGGTTTTGTACCGTGAACCTCGTGATGAACAACGGCATTGTTTCGCAAGTGAACTACGTCGGCCCGACTGGGGGATTGCTGACGAAAGGTGAGCAGTGCTCCTACGCAATTGATAATTGTGTGAAATAAAAGCAAAGATGTTTCGTGAGTGTGCCGTGCCAAGGCCGCCAAGAGTCAGAGGCGCCGCTTGTGACGACGTTCAGCAACAAAAACAGCTTGAGTGGCGGAAGGGGTGAGATTCGAACTCACGAGGGAGCTTGCGCCCCCTGCCGGTTTTCAAGACCGGTGCCTTAAACCGCTCGGCCACCCTTCCGCGAAACGCTTCCATGGCACTGCCCGAGCGGGGCGGCAAGTTCGCCGCATTCCGCCTCAGTGCAGAACGCCCATCACCCCGGTATAGATCGAGGCAGCGGTGGTCGCCGCCGCCACGACGGCCGTCACCACTTTCTGAATGCCGAGCGCCCGCTCGATTACAGCGAGTGTCCGCGCATTCTTGCCCTTCAACAGCTTGCGCCCTTTCGGTGCCAGCATCGGGGCGATGTTGGCGGCAAACCGTGCGGTCGGCCCGGGTACGGCCTGCGAAGTGCCTTCCAGCATACTCGCGAGCAGTCCGCCGGTTATATAAGCGAGGGCAATGCTAATGAAATACTGTAACGCCTCGCTCCACTCTTGTGCGCTCGACGGCAGCACCGGGCCGCCATCGCGCAGGGCGACCGCGAGCGACATGCCGTAGATCGCCAGCATGCTGACCAGTGCGCCGATGGCCGTGGTTGCGACGAGACGACGCCGCGCGCGGCGCACCAAAAAGAAGCCGAACAGCATCGGAATGAGAATGGAGACAATGCGTAGATAAACGGTCGGCTTGTCCCAGGCGAGAACAATGAGGAAGTGAGCAAGCAGCAGCAGCGCGATCGGTGCCAGCGCATAGTTCGTCAGATCGCCGAACGCGGTCGCGATCGGCGCGGCCCGGCGCCGAGCACCCGTCTCCGTATCCGCGACGGCGCGCGCATATTTTGCCTTCAGGACCGCGAGCTCGCGGCGCAGGTCCTCCGACTGCTCGCGCAGCGCCTTGTTCTCGTCGATCAGGTGGCGCGACGGCGCGAGATCGTGCCGGCAATAGGGGCAAACGATCGCAGCGTCCGAAATCTCTTCCGCACAATAGGGGCACTGCATCGGGGCCTCGCTATTTGCGCACGTTGACGACGAAGACAGCGCTGCTGTCGCGGTTCTCGTTGTCGGAAATTTCCACGCGCAGCATGTGCTCGCCGGGCGGCGCCTCGGCGTCGGTGACGATGACGCCGTTCGCCGTCACATAAGGCCTGACGCGGGCGGTGAGGTCCACATTCGGCGTGCGTAGATAGATGAGGTGAAACGAATTCGGCCTGATCACGCTGCCGCCGTGGGCCTCGAACTTGAATTGCAGAACGAACGGGGAGGTGACGCTCGCCTCCGGGGACACCAGCACGATGCTCGGACGTCGCGTGATGCCCCGCGTGGTCAGCGACACGGTCTTGGCCGTCGAGGGCGGCGGCAGCGCGGCCTCTTCGGATTTGATCAGCACTGTGCCGGCTCGGGCGCTGCTGCCCATCGCCAGTGCAACGAGGCAACCGCCAATGAACGCAGCCCACATGGCTAGATCCCCCACCGCCTCCGAAAAAGCCGGTCAGGTGCAAGATTATCGCTCTCGTGCCGGCCGGAAAAGGGTTTGTGCCCATAGCGGCGGAGGGCAGCTTTTCGCGCGGCGTGAAAATCGATATTTTTGTTGCGCCCGGCGTTTCGACCGGGTCGGAGAGCCGCAATGGGGCGCTGCATATGGCTCTTGGGCGTTGGCCTCGTGCTGGCGATGGGCACGCAACAAAGTCTGGCCCTAACCAAAGAACAGGCTATCGAGAATTGCCGGATGAGCGTCGGCCGGCCCTTCGTGCAGCAGTGCATGCACGGCGGCAATGGCGACCGCGAGGGCTGCCGCGAAAAGGCGCGCCCGCATGTGCGCGCTTGCGTGATCAAAGCCCTCAATGCCGCCAATGGCCGCGCCAACGTGCCGGTGGCGATGCCGGTCGAGAAAGGCCCGAGCGAGGAGATTGCAAAGCAGGCTAAGGCGCTGCCCGCTCGTTTCGTACCGCCGCCGCGCGCCATCACCGACATTACCGGCATTCTCGACAGCGAGAAGCCTGACCCGGCGAAGATCGCGCAGCTCAAGGCCGATGCCGACGCGGCTGTGCCGAGTAAAGCGTCGCGCGTCGACCTTGCGCGCTTTTACTACAAACGCGGGACGGCCCGTGCTGCCCTCGGCCGGGTCAAGGACGCACTCGACGATGCCGACAAGGCGCTACAGAACGGACGCGGCGCGCTCGACGCCAATACTTTGGGCCGCATCGAGCAATTCGCAGGTCTGCAAATTTCGGCCGCGGGAGACCCCAAGCAAGCGCTCGCGATCTTTCAGCGGCAAATCCGCGACACCAATGCCCCAGGAGCGAAGGGATACTTGTTCAATGCGACTCTAAATATTGTGGCGATCCTCATCCAGCTTGGCGATCTCGCGCAGGCGGAGGGCTATCTCAATCGCAGCATCGCGCTCTTGCGTGAGGCGCGCACGAGCGGCTTACCCGGCTGGCGAAACGGATATGCAGGACGCGGGCAATCCTGGGAAGCCGATGTCGAACAAACGCGCGCCGTTCTTTTTGAAGCGCGCGGCCAGTATGCCGAAGCCGAGCAATCCTACCGGCGAGCCGAATTGCGCAAGCGGGCTTCAATCGATGGGGTCATGAAAACGGCAACGAATCCGCCTCCTCGATGGCAGATCGAGCAGGCCTGCGACATCCTGGTGATCGATGAGGCACGCACGGAAGCACGGCAAGGCAAGCTCGCCCAGGCCGAAGCCGATGCCCGGCGCGCGCTGTTATCGCAGTTGAAAGGCCGAGGCAAGTACAATACCGCGACGCCGCGCTTTCTCGGCAGCCTTGCCAATATTCTCGTCGAGGAGGGCCGCTACAGCGAGGCCGAGCGGCTCGCGCGTACGGCCATCCAAATCAACGATACGCTCGGCGTTGCCGCCGACGCACAGTCGACGCTCACGTACGAGTCCCGCCTGGCGGCGATCCTTAGCCTCGAGCACAAACGCGCCGAGGCAATGGCGATGTACGAAAAAATCGCCAGCGCCATGGCTAGCTGGGACGCGGCCCGCCGCGAGCCATTCGACCTCGACGGCTCGCGCATCTCAGCGCTCTACGCGGCCGGGCAGGTAGAAAAGGGCGTTGCCGCGGCGGAGCGCCTGCTCAAGCGCAACCTCGCGCGCTACGGGGAAGGGCGCCATGATACCGCGATTGCGCACGGGCTCCTCGGCACCGGCCTGATGCTGGCGCAGCGCGACGACGAAGCAGGGCGCGAGTTCAGAGCCGCGATCCCGGTGTTGCTCGCGGCGGCGCGCGAGACGTCCGACGATAGTGCGACGCTGCTCGCCGCGCGCAACGAGCGCCTGCGCAACATTGTGGAATCCTACATGACGTTGCTCGCCCGCTCCTCGGACAATGGCAAGGCGGCACTCGAAACCTTTGCGCTTGCCGATGCCATCCGCGGCCGCTCGGTGCAACAGGCACTCACTGCCTCGAGCGCGCGCATGAGCGTGCAGGACGCCGCCCTCGCCGAGCTCGTTCGTGATGAGCAAGACCTCAGCAAGCGAGTCAACGCGCAGCTCGGCATGCTCAACAACACACTGTCGCTCCCTTCGGGTCAGCGCGACGAAACGACGGTAAAGGCATTGGAGGCCTCGATCGCGAAATTGCGCAGCGAGCGCGATCGGTCGCGAAGCGAGATCGGTAGGCGCTTTCCGCGGTATGCCGACCTGATCGACCCGAAACCGCCGAGCGTCGAACAAATCAAGGCGGTGCTCAAACCGGACGAGGCCGTGCTGGCATTCTATTTTGGCCGTCAGATCGGCTTCGTCTGGGCGGTGCCGAAGAATGGGCCGGTCGGGTTCGCATCGATCGCCGCAAGCGCCGGCGATCTGGAAAAGCGGATCCGCAAGTTACGCGAAGCGCTCGAACCCCAGGTCGCCACGGTCGCGGAGATCCCGCCGTTCGATCTAGCTCTCGCTTACGGACTTTACGAGCAATTATTAAAGCCCGTCGAAGCTGCCTGGAAGCCGGCGACGCATCTGATTGTGGTCAGCAATGGCGCGCTCGGGCTGCTGCCGCTTTCGTTGTTGCCGACAGCGCCGGCAACAGCGGACGACGGCGACCGCCCGCTGTTCTCCGGCTATCGCAAGGTTCCGTGGCTCGCGCGCACGCATGCGGTTAGCCTGGTGCCCTCGGTCGCGGCGCTGCGCACCCTGCGCCAGATGCCACCCGGTTCTCGCAACCGCGAGCCGATGATCGGCTTCGGCGATCCCGTTTTCAGCAAGGAGCAAATCAGCGCCGAGCAGGCGGCGCGCGACACTCCAGTACAGCTGGCTATGGCAACGCGCGGTGTGCCGCTGAAGCGGCGGTCTAGCCCGAAACTCGACGGCGTGGATAGCGCTGAGCTCGCACAACTGCCGCCCCTGCCCGACACCGCGGACGAGTTGAAGGCCATCGCGCACGCCCTCGGCGCCGATCCGGCAACGGCCTTGGTGCTCGGCGTCAAGGCGAATGAAGAGACGGTGAAGGCGACCGATCTCGCCCGCTACAAAATAGTCGTCTTCGCCACCCACGGGCTCGCCGCGGGCGAACTCAATGGACTGACGCAGCCAGCCCTGGCGCTCACCGCACCTGACGTCGCCGGAATTGACGGCGACGGACTGCTGACCATGGAAAAAATCATCGCCCTCAAGCTCGATGCAGATTGGGTCGTACTCTCGGCTTGTAACACCGGCGCCGCGTCCGGGGCGGGCGCGGAAGCCGCCTCGGGTCTTGGGCAAGCGTTCTTCTATGCCGGCGCCCGCGCTTTGCTGGTAACCAACTGGTCGGTCGATTCCCAATCGGCGCGGCAGATCACCAGCGGGCTCTTTGCCCGGCAGAGCGCGAATAATGGTCTGTCACGCGCCGAGGCGCTGCGCCAGTCGATGATGGCACTGCTCGATGGCGGAGGCTACACGGACGAAAACGGGGCGACGCTGTTCGTCTATGCCCACCCGTTGTTCTGGGCGCCGTACAGCATCATCGGCGACGGCGGTCTGTGACGGCCTGACGCCCGGGGCGCCGCCGCATTGCCGCGGAAACGCCAAACTGTCGTGGGAACCAGTCGTTTACCACGCCTTTCTACCGCCGGTTCCCGCACGGGCGCCGAAACGGTATTGTGAGGCTGCTCAATCGGGGACAGGCGCCGCATGCGCGGAGTTGGGGGGAGCCACGCGAGGCGGCGTTGCGCCGGCTTTATCGGGCTGGTCGTCCTCGGCCTGCTTCTCGCCAATTGCTCGGGCAATGTCGCGGGCCGCATCGACCCGCGTTATGGCGTCGCCTCGAGCGCGCGCGTGGTGCAGCCGGGCGAGCCGGTGCCCAAGGGCGGCGGCGTCTACCGGGTCGGCAGGCCCTACACGGTCGCCGGGCGGGTCTACACCCCGGAGGAGAACGCGCAGTACAGCGAGAGCGGGTTGGCGTCCTGGTATGGCGACGATTTCCATGGGCGCTACACCGCCAACGGCGAAATCTTCGACATGAACTCGATCTCGGCCGCCTCGCCGACGCTGCCGCTGCCGTCTTATGCGCGCGTGACCAATCTGGATAACCATCGTTCCATCGTGGTGCGCGTCAACGATCGCGGGCCCTACGTCGGCAACCGCTTGATCGACGTTTCGGTGCGCACGGCGAAATTGCTCGGCTTCTACGGCAAGGGCGTCACGAAAGTGAAGGTCGAATATATCGGCCGCGCGCCGCTCGCCGGCTCCGACGACGAGAAGCTCGCCGCGACCTTACGCGAACCGGGCAAGAGCGCGCCGGTGCAGGTTGCCTCCGCCGAGAACTTCGCTCCGGCCTATTTCGATCCGCATCCGCTGACCCGGGCCATGCCGCGCCAGGCGCCTATGCCGCCGGAGCGGCCCTATGCACTCGGCGACGATACGGCGGAAGCGCCGCCGCCGCCCGACGTCGCCGCTGCGCCACCGCCGCCGGCCAAGGCGATTCCCGTTTCCGCCTATGCTCCCGTGCGTTATGATGGCGGCGCGGGCATGATGAGCGGCCGCGGCCTTTACTGAGCCGCAAATCTCCGCCACATCGCCGCTTCGAAATTGCAAGGCCGGCCGCGCAGGCCGCCACGAAGAGAGAATATTGCCGATGATCGCTGGGCGCCGAGCTCTGGGGCTTTTGCTCGCATTGATCGCTGCCGCGACATTGGCCGCGGGTCCCGCGCTCGCCGAGAAAAGGAAGGAGCCGGCCAAACCCGCCCATGCGCAGGCGCAAAAGAAGGAGCCGGCGAAAAAAGACGAGCTCGGTCTCGCCGCGCCGCACGCGATTCTGATCGAAGCCAAAAGCGGCAGCGTGCTCTACGAGAAAGATCCCGATCAGCTGATCTATCCGGCCAGTCTCGGCAAGTTGATGACCGCGGAATACGTTTTCCATCTGCTCAAGATCGGCAAGATCAAGCTCACCGACGAATACGAGGTGAGCGAACACGCCTGGCGTACGGGCGGCGCACCGTCACACAGCTCCACCATGTTCGCGGCCCTGCACAGCATGGTGCCGGTCGATGCGCTTATTCACGGCCTGATCATCCAGTCGGCCAATGACGGCGCCATTATTCTCGCCGAAGGCATTGCCGGCAACGAACACGACTTCGCCGAAGAGCTGACCAAGCGCGCGCGCGAGATCGGTTTGCGCAAGTCGACCTTCACCAACTCCAACGGCTTGCCCGATCCCGGCGAGCAAGTGACCACGCGCGAGCTTGCGCTGCTCGCGCGCCGTATCATTCTGGATTATCCGGACTATTACCCGATCTTCGCGCAGGGCGATTTCACGTGGAATAAGATCCGGCAGCAGAACCGCAATCCGCTGCTCGGCTCCTTTGCCGGCGCCGATGGGCTGAAGACCGGCTTCACCAAAGAAGCAGGCTACGGGCTGGTCGGCTCAGCGGTCGAGAACGGCTTGCGGCTGATCGTCGTCGTCAACGGCGAGAAGACGGCGGCGGATCGCGCGCGCGAGGCCAAGAAGCTGCTCGAATGGGGCTTCCGCAATTTCGAAGAGCGCCCGCTATTTGCCGAAGGCGAGACGCTCGGCGCGGCCAAAGTATACGGCGGCGCCGCCAACTCGGTGCCGCTGCAGGCGGACGGGCCGGTTTACGTCATGGTGCCAAAAGCGGGCGGCGAGCGTTTGATCGCGCGCATCGTTTATCAGGGACCGGTGCCCGCACCGGTCAAGGAAGGGACGCCGATCGGCGCGCTCAAGGTCTGGCGCGGAGAAAATGTCGTTCTGGAAGCGCCCCTGCATGCGGCGGGGAGTGTCGACAAAGGCAACCTGACGCAGCGGGCGCTCGATGCAGTTACCGAGTCCGTGATCGGCCTATTCCGCGCCGGTGCCGAGCGGGTTGTGGTACGATAAGGCGCATGCGCGGGCGCTTTATCACCTTCGAAGGCGGCGAGGGTAGCGGCAAATCCACCCATGCCAAACGGGTCGCCGAACGGCTCAAAGAGCTTGGCCTCGAAGTGGTGCTGACGCGCGAGCCCGGCGGCTCGCCGGGGGCCGAGGTCATCCGCCATGTCCTTCTATCCGGCGCTGCCAAACCGCTCGGCGCGGAAACGGAAACGATTTTGTTTGCCGCGGCGCGCGACGATCACGTGCGCAATGTCATCCGTCCGGCGCTGCTGGCGGGGAAATGGGTGGTGTGCGACCGCTTCATCGACTCGACGCGCGTCTACCAGGGCACGCTTGGCAAAGTC
>Ga0070740_10003934_pt1 | contig 15133 bp, 15 predicted proteins | sample Coa_R2_FD_67286 | JGI IMG/M metagenome (GOLD analysis project Ga0070740, IMG submission 67286) | Surface soil microbial communities from Centralia Pennsylvania, which are recovering from an underground coalmine fire - Coalmine... | ecosystem: Environmental > Terrestrial > Soil > Unclassified ... | reverse complement strand
TCACGTGATTTCGAGTCACGCCGGTTAAACCTGACTCCCGAACCTCTCCGCGAACGGTCAGCATTTATGTTTACTGATCGACAGTCAAGGCGGAAGCCGCCTTCCCAAGCCGCCGACCGATCGGAAGGTTTTCGGATCCGCCCGAAATCTGCTAGGGTCGACTCAGAATCTTACCCCTCGGGGCGGCCGGGAGTACCAGGATGAGCGAGACGGCGGAGCGAATCTCAACCACGCTCGAAACCATCTTTCAGCGTTCTTACGCCACTGAGGCGCCGGACCTGCGCCGGCTCTACGAAAACGCCAAGCGCGACCAATGGAACGCCGCGCGCGACATCGACTGGTCCCAGGACGTCGATCTCGACCGCGGCATCTTCGCAAACGAACTCGTCGACGGCCACGGCACCGACACGCTCAACCGCCTCGACCCCAGACGCTTTGCCCAGCTCAACGTGGAATTCTCGTGCTGGCGAATCTCCCAGCTCCTCCACGGCGAGGAGGGCGCGATGCTTGCCTGCGCGCAGCTCGTCGACATGGTGCCGAGCAACGATGCGAAGTTCTTTCAGGCCACCCAGGTGATCGACGAGGCGCGCCACACCGAGGTCCTAAGCCGCTATCTCAACGACAAGTGCGGCGGCAGGGTCTATCCGCTCACCAAGAACGTCCGCACCCTGTTCGACTATATCCTGGGCCACGGGAAATGGTTCGTTAAGACAGTGGGCCTTCAGCTCATCGCGGAGACCTTCGCGGTGGCGCTGTTCCGGATGCTTTCGGAGACGGCGCTCGACCCCCTGCTGCGTTCGATCTGCAAGCGTATCCTCGCCGACGAATCCCGCCATATGGGCTTCTCGGTCCTCAGCCTCCCCGACGCGATTCGAAGCTTGAGCCCTTCCGATCGCAAGGAACTGGAGGAGTTCACGCGCGAGGCGCTTCAACTCGTGCTGACCGGGCAGTTCCCCAGGGAAGCCTACGAGGCGGTGGGGATGAACGCGAGCGAGATCGACGAGATCAAGCGGGCGAGGCGCGAAATCGCGCGCGGAGGGATGACCGCCGACGCGGCCTACTTCCGAAAGCTCTTCCGCCGCGAGATGCATCAGACCATCGTGACCAACATGCAGAAGGTCGGCCTGCTCAACGATCGCACTGCGGGCATTCTGCGCGAGATCGGAATCGACCCGAATCTGTCCGTCCAGACCGCGTGATGGCCACGGCGCCGAGGATCAACGCCTCCGACTGGCGGGCGCGGCTCGGCTCGCGCCTGATAAGCCCCGAGGAAGCCGCCTCCCACGTCAAGTCCGGCGACCGCGTCTGTCTTTCGATCGCGCAGGCGACTCCGTACGCGATGTGCGCGGCGCTTGCGGCGCGCCTGATGGAGACCGAGGACGTCACGGTCTATCACAGCGCGGCGGCCTTCGACTGGAACCTGCCCGGACTGGGTGAGCGCTTCCGGCTCGCTTCGCACTACGTGTCGCCCTACGACCGCAACCTGTACCGCGAGGGCAGAGCCGATTTCGCCCCGGTCGCCTACTACCGTGAAGGGCATCTGCCTCCGTCGATGGAACACTTCGACGTGTACATCGTGACGGTCGCGCCGCCGGATGCGGACGGTTACCTGAACTTCGGCGACGTGCAGATCATGTCGAAGCTGCTCGCGCGCAACTCGGACCTCGTTATCGCCGAGATCGATCCCAACTCTATCAGGGTCGGCGGCGACAACCAGATCCACGTCTCCGAGGTGGACTGGTTCGTCGAGCGAAACCTGGACCTGCCGGAGGTCAAGCTGCCCGAGCCGAGCGAGGAGGAACGCCGCGTCATCGACACCGTCTGCGCGATGGTGGCGAAGGAGCTGGTGCCGGACCGCGCCACGATCCAAATCGGTGTGGGCTCGATGTCGGGCGCGATCATGCCGCATTTCAGGAACCATCATGACCTCGGGATGCAGACCGAGATCGTGCCTCATTACACCGCACCCCTGGTCCGCGACGGGGTTATCACCGGCAAGTACAAGAAGCTGTTTCCAGGGGTGGTGGTGGGGAGCGGTTTCGCCCCGCTGACTCCGCGCGAGGAGCTCGAATACATCGACGGCAATCCCAGGTTTCATCTCTACGACTTCAACTTCACCGACGACATCCGCCTGATCGCGCGCGAAGAGGGGCTGATCGCGATCAACAACGCCCTTTCGGTCGACCTTACCGGACAGGCCGACAGCGAATCGCTCGGTCCCGTGATGTACACGGGAACCGGCGGGCAGACCGCCTTCGTGGTCGGAGCAAGCCTGGGCGGCGGCAAAACGATCCTGGTCACGCCGTCGAGTTCGATGGTGAACGGGCAGCGGGTGTCGCGAATCGTCGCCGGCCTTCCGCCGGGCAGCGTGGTCACCGCGCCGCGCACGTTCGTGCATCACGTGGCGACCGAGTACGGAATCGCGAATCTGAAGGGCAAGACCATCCGCGAGCGCGTCAACGAGCTGATCGCGATCGCGCATCCGGATTTCCGCTCCGAGCTGCGCGCCGAGGCTCGCCGCTTCTACAACTTCTAGCCCTTGCGCGCGAAAGGTCCGTCTTTCGCTTCGAATGATCCGCCAGGTTGCCGCGTCCTGACTAGACGGGACGCGGTACGTAGATGCCTTTGAACCCGGGCGGGCGCCATCCCTTGTTCGCGCACGGAACGCATACCGCAAAGATCCGCTGAAGGCCGTTCTCGAAGCCGCTCAGGCCCACTGCGGTCTCGGTCGAGACGGTCTTGTTGCATGCGGCGCAAGTCGCGGTGAGAGCCTTGTTGTCCTTGGCCTTTTCGCTCGGCATCGCGGAAGCATCCTTTCCGATTGCGTCGAAGCGCCGCTCAGATCGGAAACACGCCGCGTGCGTTCTCGCCCATCAGCTTGCGCCGGCGCGCCTCGCTTAGCGGCGCGGCGCTCTCGCGTATCAGGCGCGGCGCTTCCAGGGTTGAATCAATATGAGGATAGTCCGAACCCCACAAGACCCGGTCCTCCCCCATCAGATCCATCACGGTTGCGATGGTCCTTTCCTCGGGTTCGGCGACCACCCATATGTTGCGGCGGAAATAGTCCGACGGCTTCATCCTGGTCGGATGGGTCCATCCGAGATGCTCGTACTTCTCGTCCATCCGGTCCATGATGTACGGCGCCCATCCGCATCCCGCCTCGACGCACAGGACCTTGAGACGGGGAAAGCGATCGAACAGCCCGTCCGCCACCATTGTCATCGCCGCCGGAACGATCTGCGCGAAGCCGCCCAGCGCGAAGCCGTAAACCGCGCGGAAGTCGCCCGGCTGATAGAAGTTGCCGAGCAGGCCGGGGGCGCGGTTGAAGCGCACGATCACGTGCAGGCACAAGGGAACTCCGGCCTCCTCGCACTCGCGCCATATCGGGTCGAAATCGGGATGGGAAAACCGGCGTCCCGTGATCGGCTCCGGCGCAAGGAAGACTCCCTTGAAGCCGAGCTTGAGGCATCGCCTAAGCTCCTCGAGCGCCGCGCCAGGATCCTGAAGCGCCAGATGCGCGATCGGGATCGCGCGGCCCGGCGCTCCGGCGGAAAAATCCCTGATCCAGTTATTGTAGGCGCGCGCGTAGGCGGTCGCGAGTTCGTTGTCCTCCACGTCCCACAGAATCCCGACCGTAGGGAACAGCACCCCCGCCGTCACTCCCCATTCATCGAGCAGGCGGATGCGCTCATCGGGGCGATAGCTCGCCGCCGGGCATCCGTCCATGTACTTCAGGCGGCCGGGGACGAACAGCGACTGGCGCGGAAGATTCGCTCCGCCCAAACCCGCGAGAATTCCCTTGAGAAGCGGGCGATTGTCGATGCTCAGGACCTCGAGCCCGTCGGCGGGGTCCACGGTGATCCTGATTGCGCGATCGCGAAAGCGCGGCTCGAGATAGGTCTCCCACAGGTCCGGCGGCTCCATCACGTGCGAGTCGCAATCCACCACGAATTCGGCATTCGGCTCCATCGGAAGGGCACCTCAATCTAACACTCATTAGACAGGCGAACGCGGTCGGCGGTCAAGCGGAAGCCCTCCTCCTTGCCCGGAAAAACTCCCGCATCAGCTCCGCGCATTCCGCCTCCATCACTCCCCCGGTCACCTCGATACGATGGTTGAGGATGCCGTCGCGGCCGATGTCGTAGACGGAGCCGAGCGCGCCCGCCTTCTCGTCGCGGGCGCCGTACACGAGCCGCGCCACCCGCGCATTCACCATCGCCCCCGCGCACATCGCGCACGGCTCCAGGGTGACATACAGGGTCACCTCGGTAAGCCGATAGCTGTTGAGGATGCGGGCGGCCTCGCGGATCGCGATGATCTCGGCGTGCGCGGTCGGATCGGCAAGAGCGATGGGCCGGTTGTAGCCGGCGGCGACGATGCGTCCGCCGGCAACCGCGACCGCGCCTACCGGCACTTCGCCCTCAAGCGCGCCCCTGCGCGCCAGTTCGAGCGCGTGCGTCATGAAATCCCGATCCTGGCCGGCGTTCATGCTCATCGTTATCCCTCATCTAATATAACGTTGACATTGGCGGGAACGCCTACCAAGATTCGGCTGAGAGGGCGCAAACATGACGAAAACCGTCGGTCTTGTCGTGCTGACTCTCGCTTTGGGAATCGCGACCGTCGCGATGGCGGGAACGCGGGTGCAGCTCAAGGACTCCCAATCGGACCCGCAGGAAGCGGCGCGCAAGGCCCGCTACGACCATCCTTTCACCCGGGTCATCCCGTCACACGACGTCAAGGTGGAAATCAAAACCGATTCCATCATGCATTCGTGCTGCATGCCTCCTAACCTCGTGGTCGCCGGGAGAGTCACCAGCATCAGCGCCCATCCCCTCAACTACGTGAAGATGATCTTCAGCTTCGAGGATGCGGACGGCAAAGTCGTGCACGCCGAGACGGTTTACAACAGTAAGGCCGCAAGCCTTGGCGACGACGAGGAAGTGAGCCGCCTGCTCAACGAGAAGCCGCATTTCGAGCCGCTTGCGCCGGGGGCGACCGACGATTTTTCCTTCTCGATTCCGACCCCAGTGCTGCCGCGCTTTGCGAAGGTCGAACTGTATTCCGACGCCATCACCCGGTAGCGCGGCAATGGCGGCCGATGTAATCATCGGCGCATGGGCCGGATTCGCGAAATTTCTCCCCTTGAACTCAAAGCGCGCCTCGATCGCGGCGACAAACCCTTCGTGCTCGACGTGCGCGAGCCCGAAGAGATTGCAATTGCGGCGTTCCCCGATGCCGTGAACATCCCGATGGGCGAGATTCCCTCGCGGCTTGCCGAACTCGATCCCGACCGCGAAACCGTCGTCGTATGCCATCATGGAATCCGAAGCGCGCAGGTCGCTCTCTACCTCGGCCAGGTGGGGTTCGAGCGCGTCCTGAATCTTGCCGGGGGTATCGATGCGTGGGCGATCGAGGCGGAACCGGCCACGCCGCGCTATTGAAGGATTCGCCATGAAAGGATGGTCCGACCATTCCGGAGCATCGTGATGACCTTCCTTGCAGCCGCAATCCAGATGGCGGCCGATGCCGACAAGGCCGCGAACCTCGACCGCGCCGAACGGCTCATTCGGCTTGCCGCTGCGCGTGGGGCAAACCTGGTTGCGCTTCCCGAGGTCTTCAACTGGCGCGGCCCCCGCGCAGATGAACGCGCAGCCGCCGAGACGCTCGATGGCGACACGCTTGCGCGGATGAGCGCGATTGCGCGCGAACTTTCAATCCATCTCCTCGCCGGTTCGATAACCGAGCTCGCCGACGCCCGCCGGCGCAACTTCAACACTTCCGTGCTGCTTGGACCCGACGGCGGGCGGCTCGCCGTCTATCGGAAGATTCATCTGTTCGACGTCGATCTTCCCGGGCGGGTGACGATTCGCGAATCGGACGCGAAGATGCCGGGCGCGGAGGTGGTCTGCGTTCCCACCGCTCTCGGGGCGATCGGGCTGACCGTATGCTACGACCTGCGCTTTCCCGAGCTGTACCGCGAACTTGTGTTCGCCGGCGCCCAGATCGTGACCGTGCCGAGCGCGTTCACCTTTCCGACGGGAGAGGCCCATTGGGAGCCGCTCCTGCGGGCGCGCGCGATCGAGAACCAGGTCTACGTCATCGCGCCCGCCCAGTTCGGGCCCAACGTCCACGGCTTCAGCGACTACGGCAACTCGATGATCATCGATCCGTGGGGACGGGTGCTCGCGCGAGCCGCCGACCAGGAAGGCGTGGTGGTCGCGCCGATCGACCTTGACTATCAGGCGCGGGTGCGGCGCGAGCTTCCCGCGCTCGCTCACGCGCGCCTGCGCGCGCCGCGCCGTCCCCAATGAGAACCGGCATGGAGGGCAGCACAATGAGAAAGCTTTCGGCTGCGGTCGCGATAGTGCTGCTTTCGGCCGCCCTGCCCCATCGCGGAATCGCCCATGACATGAGCGCGATGAGCAACGGATCGGGAGCGGCCGCTGCGATGGGCGCGCACGCCCACATGAGCGAGCACATGAAGCTTACCGACCCGCGCCCGTCGTCCTCCCGCGACGAGGCTCGCGCCCGGGAGCTGCTTGCGCGACTGCGCCGCGCGCTCGGCCCATACCGGGACTACCGGGTTGCGCTCGCCGAGGGCTTCAGGATCTTTCTCCCGACCGTGCCGCAGGACGTCTATCACTTCACCGACTTCAAGGCTTCCGGAGAGGAGTACCGGGGGCATTTCGACCCCGATCATCCGGGCTCGCTCCTGTACGTAAAGCGGGGCGAGGACGACTACGTACTGGTGGGCGCGATGTACAGCGCGCCCCCCTACTACACGCCCGACGAACTCGACGGGATTATTCCACTAAGCGTCGCGCGATGGCATCAGCACGTCAACATATGCCTGCCCCGCGAGATCACCCTGCTCGACCTGTTGCAGGGAAAGATCGGCGCCGGCCGTACCGACCTGCCCGGCACCATCCCGGTTGCCGTCAATCCCGCCGCCCTCGATCTCGACGATCGCCTCGGCTTCATGGCCGACGGCCGCTTCGGGTTCGAGGGGAAGATTCACGATCGCGATGCCTGCGAAGCGGCGGGCGGGAGTTTCCTCCCGCTGGCTTTTGGATGGATGGTTCACGTCTATCCGTTCAGCGGCGATGATCTGAAAGTCGCCTATGGAATGAAGGTGCCGCCGCCGCCCGCCACCGGTTCCTGAACCTGCACTCCACCGCACCCGGGCCGAATCAGTTCCGGCACCCGCCCGCGCTCTTCGCGCCGACCGCTCCGATAGGATAGCCGCCCGCGCCGGCGCGCAACGGCTGGGTGAGCATCTTCAAAAGCCCAAGTTCATCCGCCGACCGGAACTGCTCTATACCGATGGTCATCGCGAGATGCCCCGCCGCCGGCTGGTCCCGATAAGTGCCCAGGATCCGATCCCACCAGGGCAGGTTGAAACCGAAGTTGCTGTTGGTCTCCTCGGCGAAGATCGAATGATGCACCCGATGCATGTCGGGCGTCACCACCATCCATCGAAGCCATCGCTCCGTCCGCTCTCCGATCGCAAGATTCCCATGATTGAACATCGAGGTGGCGTTGAGCAGCACCTCGAAGACAAGCACCGCGAGCGGCGGCGCGCCGATCGCTCCCGCCGCCCCGACCTTGATCACCATCGACAGGACGATCTCCACGGGATGAAACCGCAGCCCGGTGGTGACATCGAAATCGAGATCGGCGTGATGGACGCGATGGATGCGCCATAGGACGGGCACCGCGTGAAACAGCACGTGCTGAAGGTAGATGGTCAGGTCGAGCATCGCGACCGCCGCCGCGAACGCGACCGCAGCCGGCATCGCGATTTGATTCAGCAGCCCGAAGCCTCGATGCTCCGCGGCAACCGCCGCGCCCACCGCGGTGATCGGGAGCAGGACGCGCACCAGCACGCTGTTGAGCGCGGCAAGCGCCGCATTCCCCGGCCATCGCCTCCCCCGGGGGAAACGGCGCTGTCGGCGCGGCAACACCGCCTCCGCCGCCGCCATCGCCACCAGCACGGCCAGGAACGCGGTGATGCGAACCGCGACTTCGAACGGGAATTCACTGGAGGGAACGAGCGTCACGCCAAACTCCCCGTGACGCCCGCATCGCAGACGGACGCGCCGTCCGTCACGAAAACATTTCAGGTTCCCGCGAGCCGAGCCATACCAGACCGCGATATACGTAGTGGACGCCCGAAAGCGCCGTGACCACGACCGTTACATACAGCAGCATGTACCAATAGTTCGGATAGATCGTGCCGAACCGCAGCAGCGTCGCGATTACGCAGGCGAGTTGAAGGAACGTGCTGAGCTTGCCAAGGTAACTCGGCCGCACCGGCATCCGCTCCGTCGTGAAGAAGGCAATCATCATGTAGCCGCCCACGATCACGATGTCGCGGATTATCACCACGCTGAGCAGCCATCCCGGAAAATCCTGCTCCACCGTCATCACCACGAACGCCGAAAGCAGCATCAGCTTGTCCGCGAACGGGTCGAGGAACGCGCCCAACTCGGTTCGCGAATCGAACCATCGCGCCACCGTCCCGTCGAGCCCGTCGGTCACCGCCGCGGCGGCGAACACGTAGAGCGCCTCGCTGTACTGATGGCGGCTCAAGAAGGTCAGGAAGATCGGGATCGAACCGAGCCGGCAGAGGGTCAGGAAATTGGGAAGATTCAGCAGGCTGCCCAGCGAGGGCACGCCGCGCGGACGAACGGTGCTGGCAGGCTTGTGGGGCGAGGCTACGGCCATCTCGGCTCCTCAGGCTCCGGCAAGTGCGGCCTTGCGCAGCCGGCCGGCAACCGGCGCGCTCACCCGCGCGCGCATGGCGACTACCCCGTCGCGATACTCCTCGCTTAGCACTTCGCCGTCCCGCCGCGCCATAGCTATCAGGTCACCGCGGTTTGCCGCGAGCGTCACCGAAACCTCCTCGCGCGTGACCTCGAGCCTCCTTCCAATTTCCTCGAGCAGGCGCTCCAGTCCGATTCCGCGCAGCGCCGAAATCGACACCATCCCGGCGATTCGCGGCGGATGCTCGACGAGATCGACCTTGTTCATCACCACGATCCGCTCGGTCGCGCCCGCCCCGATCTCCTCCAGCACACCGTCCACCACCGCCATCCGCTCGGCCGCCAGCTCCGAGCTGGCATCGACCACGTGCAACAGGAGATCCGCGGTGCGGACTTCCTCCAGCGTCGCCTTGAAGGCGTCGATCAGCATGTGCGGCAGGCGATGGATGAATCCGACGGTGTCCGCCAGCATCACCGTCATCCGGTTCGGAAGCCGCAGGCGGCGGATGGTCGGATCGAGGGTGGAAAACGGACGATTGGCGGCTTCGACTTCCGCTCCGGTCAGAACGTTGAGCAGCGTGGATTTGCCGGAGTTCGTGTATCCAACCAGCGCGACCGTCGGATACGGAACCTCAAGGCGCCGCCGCCTCTGTATCGAGCGCGTCCGCTCCACCTCCTTAAGCCGCATCCGCAGATGGGTGAGGCGTTCGCGAAGCCGGCGGCGGTCCACCTCGAGCTGGGTTTCTCCGGGGCCGCGCGTGCCCACCCCTCCCGCACTCGCGCCTCCACCGCGCACGCGCGACAGATGCGACCACTGGCGGGTCAGGCGCGGCTGCAGGTAGGAAAGCTGTGCGATCTCGACCTGCAGCTTGCCTTCGAGCGTGCGTGCGCGCTGCGCGAAGATATCGAGGATAAGCTGGCTTCGGTCGATAACCCTGAGCTTGAGTTCCTTCTCCAGGTTGCGGGCCTGCGCCGGCGAAAGGGAGTCGTCGAAGATCGCCACCGTCGCATCGGTCATCCTGGAGACTTCGCCGATCTCGGCGGTCTTGCCCTTTCCCACGAACGTGCGCGGATCGGGCGCCTTCAGGCGCTGGCTGACTGTGGCTTCGACGGCGGCACCCGCGCTTTCGGCGAGCGCCTTCAATTCGGCAAGAGACTCTTCGCTGGAAATGCCTTCGTGCCTGCCCAGGTCGATTCCGACCAGGACGGCACGATCGCGATTTTCGCCCGCTACGCTGTGCAATCCGCTCCGAAACCCCCGCGGCGCGACATCGCGCCGCTCCTGATTTCAGCGTATCAAACCCCAACGGGAGGTCAAAATTCGGAAACCCCGGCTCAACAGAGCTCGACCGCGCCGGGCGCGATGAGCTGTTCGATTTCCGCGACGAAGGCCTCGCTCGGCGTGACACGAAAATCGTCGCCCAGCAGCAGCACCGCTTCGCGGCCGTCGTCGAGACCAAGATGGAGGTAAGTGACGGACTTACCGCGATAGCGGGCAATCGCCGCCTTTAGCGCCTCCAGCCCGCCGTTCTCGAGGCGGCTGCGGGGCGCATGGAGCCGGACTTCGCGATACGAATCCAGCAGCGCGCTGTTAAGCGGCCTGAGCTCATCGACGATGATCTGCGCGCGCTCCTCATCCACGTCGAGCTTGCCGCGCGCGACCACCGGCTCCTCGCCGGAGATGAGCGCCTCGTACTTCTGATAGGTCTCGGGCCATGCGATTGCCTCGACGATACCGTTGCGATCCTCCAGCGAAAAAGTCGCGTAGCGCTTGCCCGCCTTGTTGTTCTTGAGCTTGACGGCCTGGATTACTCCGGCAAGCTGCACCTGGCTCCCGTCGGGCGCCGAGGGAAGGTCGGCCGTGGTCAGGCGGCTTATGCGCGCGATCACGCTTTCGTATTTGTCGAGCGGATGGGCGGTGATGTAGAAGCCGAGCGCCTCTTTCTCGTACTTGAGGATCTCCCTCTGGTCCCATTCCTGCACCGGCTCGCGGCGTGGAGCCGCGGCCGTCTTTGCCACGGGACCGCCGAACAGCCCCATCTGATTTCGTTCGGCATCGCTCTGCGCCTTCTGCGCGAGCTTGAGCGCATCCTCCACCTGCGCCATCAGGGCGGCGCGCGACAGCCCCACCGAATCGAAGGCGCCGCACTTGATCAGCGCTTCCAGCACCCGGCGATTGACCAGTTGGCTCCCCACCCGCAGGCAGAAATCGACCAGTCCGTCGAAGGGTCCGTTCTTCTCCCGCTCCGCGATTATCGCCTCGGCCGTTCGCGCGCCGACACCGCGGATCGCTCCGAGCCCGAAGCGTATCGCGCCCTCGGAGACCGCGAACTTGACGCGGCTGTGGTTGATGTCGGGCGGAAGGATCGCGATGCGCATTTCGCGCAGCGCCGCGATGTTCTTGTAGGTCTTGTCGGCGTCGTCCATGTCCAGCGACATCAGCGCCGCCATGAACTCATGCGGATAGTGCGCCTTGAGATACGCCGTCCGGTAGGTGGTAAGCGAGTATGCCGCCGCGTGCGACTTGTTGAATCCATACGACGCGAACGTCTCGATCTTCTCGAAGATCGATTGGGCCTGCTGCGCGGTGAGTCCGTTCTTCTGAGCGCCCTCCAGAAAGCGCGCCCGCTCCTTCTCCATCACCGCCTTGTTCTTCTTGCCCATCGCCGCCCGCAGCATGTCGGCTTGCTGCAGCGTGTATCCCGCCAGCGCCTGCGCCGCCCGCATCACCTGCTCCTGGTACACGATTACGCCGTAGGTGTCGGCCAGAACCGGTTCGAGCAGCGGATGGTCGTATTCGACCTTCTCGCGGCCGTGCTTGCGATCCACGTAGTGCTGCACCATCGTCTTTCCGTCCTGGATCGCGTCGAGCGGACCCGGACGGAACAGCGAAGTGGCGGCGACGATATCCTCGAAGCAGGTCGGCTTCAGATCGGCAAGGAACCGGCGCATCCCCGACCCTTCCATCTGGAAAACCCCAACCGTGTCGCCGCGCGCAAGCAGCTTGTAGGTCTCGGCGTCATCGAGCCTGAGCCGGTTGAGATCGGGCGGCTCCTTTCCGCCCGCCCTGATTAGATCGAGGGTGTCCTTGATGAGGGTGAGGTTCTTCAGCGCAAGGAAGTCGAACTTTATCAGTCCGATCTCCTCGACCCCCTTCATCGAGTACTGGGTGATCGCGATGCCGTCCTCGCCCGTCTCCTTGTCCACGTACAGCGGCACCATCGAATCCAGCGGCGCATCGGCGATCACCACTCCGGCCGCGTGCTTCGAGGTATGCCGGAGCAGGCCTTCGAGCTTGAAGGCGTAGTCGAACAGCTCCGGATACCTGCGCCGCTCCTCCTTGAGCCGCGGCTCCATCTCGAGGGCATCCTTGAGGGGGAAATCGCGGCCCTGCTTCGGCGCCGGATAGAGCTTGACGATCTTGTCGGTGTCGGCGAACGAAAGTCCGAGCACGCGGCCGACGTCGCGAATTGCCTGCTTGCCCTTGATCGTGCCGAAGGTGATTATCTGCGCGACCCGATCCGCGCCGTACCTTGCGCGCACGTATTCGAGGACCTCGTCGCGCCGCTCCCAGCAGAAATCCGAATCGATGTCGGGCATCGACTTGCGCCCCGGATTCAGCCATCGCTCGAACAGCAGCTTGTGCTCGATGGGATCGACCTCGGTGATTCCGAGGGCGTAGGAGACCAGCGAACCCACCACGGAACCCCGTCCCGGCCCGGTCGGGATACCCTTTTCGCGGGCGTAGCTGATGAAGTCCTGGACGATGAGCATGTAGCCGGAAAAGCCCATCTCGCGAATCACCGGGATTTCGCGATCGAGCCGCTCGTAGTACGGCGTGGGGTCGAAGTCGCCCGCGCGCGCCGCGATTTCCTTAAGCCGCGCCTCCAGCCCGGCGCGCGCCCTCCGCTCCATCTCCTCGTCCAGGCTGGTGCAATCCGGAGCCTGGTAGACCGGGAAGTGGAATTTGCCGAATTCGAACTCGAAGTCGACCCGCTTCGCGATCTCCATCGTGTTGCGGAACTCCTCCGAGTCCCGGCCGAACGCGCGCGCCATCTCGTCCGGCGTCTTTACATAAAGCTCGTCCGTATCGAAACGCCACCGCGTCTCGTCGGCCATCGTCTTGCCGGTCTGGATGCAAAGCAGGACTTCGTGCGCGCGGGAATCGTCACGATGGAGGTAATGGCAATCGTTCGTGGCGACCACCGGCAGTCCGATCCTGCGCGCCACGTCGCGCAGCGCGTCGTTGATCGGCGCGTGAAGCCGATTGTCCTGCAGCTCTATATAGAAGCGATCGCCGAAGGTCTTCGCATACCACTCGGCGGCCTCGCACGCCTTGTCCATCCGCCCCTGCCGAAGCCATCGCGGAATCTCCCCGGACAGGCATCCCGAAAGCACGATCAACCCTTCGGAGCACTCGGACAGGATTTCCTTGTCGATGCGCGGCTTGTAGTAGAGGCCTTCCTGGTAGGCGACGGTCAGAAGCCTGCAGAGGTTGCGGTATCCCGCGCGATTCTGCGCAAGCAGGATCAGATGGAAATTGCCGCCGCCTTCGAAATCGTCTCCGCGCGGCATCTGCGAGCGGTCGGTGCGCTTGCCGGTGGCGAGATATGCCTCGCATCCGATGATGGGTTTGACGCCGTTGGCGATCGCCTTCTGGTAGAACTCGACGGCGCCGAACATGTTTCCATGGTCGGTAATCGCCATCGCTTCCATCCCGGATGCTTTCGCGTGCTCGAGCAGGGGTCCTATCTTGTTGGCGCCGTCGAGCAGGCTGAACTGGGTATGGACGTGCAGATGGGCGAAACTCACCGCGACACTCCTCCACCCGCCGCGCGCGCCCGATGCGCGCCCGCGGCCTCCCTCGTCGTCAATTGCTCATCACGCGCCGCATCGCCTCGGCGCGCGCGGTCACTTCTTGGCGGGCTCGGCCTTCTTCGCGCCTGCCGCGGCGGCGGCGCCTTCCTTCGCCGCGCCTTCCGCGGCGGGGGCCGTTGCCGCGGCCGCCTCCGCGGGCGCGGCCTCCGCGGCGCCTTCGGCAGGAGCCGCCGCCACGGGAGCCTCGGCAACCGTCGGCGGCAGCACCGACACGACCGCGTAGTCCTGGTCGAAGACCGTCCTGACGTTGCCGGCGGTCGTGAGTGCCGATACGTGAATCACGTCGTGCACGCCGAGCCCGGTTACATCCACTTCGATCGCCTCCGGAATCTCCAGCGGCAGGCATTCCACGGTGACCGAACGGACCAGCGGCTGGAGGATTCCGCCGTCAGCAACACCGCGAGCCCTGCCCACGAACCGCAGCGGGACCTCCACCTGGATCGTTCGGTTCAGATCGACTTCATAAAAGTCCGCGTGAAGCAGCTCTCCCGACACCGGCGCGCGCTGCACGTCCTTGAAAATCACATGGCGGCCGTCGATATCGCTCGACTGCGACTTCAGGCGCACGATCCGGACGTGCGATGCGGCCGACATGCGGTTGCGCAGCTCTGCGCCGTTGACCGAAACCGGAATGGGCTGGGTGGCCGGGCCATAGAGGACCGCGGGCACGCGGCCCTGGCGGCGCAGGTTGGTTATTGTGCTCTTGGGCCGGACGGCCCGCTTTTCGCAGCTCAGTTCACCGGTTTCCATTGATGCTCCCGAACGGTCGGCCCGCTCCTAGTTGAACAGCGAGCTCACCGACTCTTCATTATGAATGCGGCGGATTGCTTCCGCTATAAGCGGCGCCACCGACAGCACCTTGAGCTTCTGCAGCTCCGCCTGCACCTTGGGGCGGAGCAGGATGCTGTTGGTGACGATGATCTCCTTGATGTTGGACTGGTTGAGGCGCTCGCAGGCGGGGTCCGACAGGATCGGATGGGTCGCCACCGCGATTACCTCGCTCGCCCCGGCGTTCTCGACCACCTTGGCCGCCTCCGTGATCGTCCCGGCCGTGTCGATCATGTCATCGACCAGGACCGCGACCGAATCCCGCACCTCGCCGACGAGCTGCATCTCGGCCACTTCGCTCGCGCGGCGGCGGCGCTTGTTGATAATCGCAAGGTTGGCGTTGAGCCTGCCCGCGAACGCGCGCGCGCGCTCAACCCCGCCCGCGTCCGGCGAGATCACGGTGATCTTGTGACCGTCAAGGCGCCGGCGCAGATACCCGATCAGCACCGGCATCGCGTAGAGATTGTCCACCGGAATGTTGAAAAAGCCCTGGATCTGTCCGGCGTGGAGATCGACGGTGAGGACGCGCGATGCGCCGGCGGTGGTGATCAGATCGGCGACGAGCTTCGCGCTGATCGGCACGCGCGATGCCACCTTGCGGTCCTGGCGCGAATAGCCGAAGTACGGAACAACGGCGGTGATGCGCCGGGCGGAGGCCC
>Ga0070740_10003933_pt1 | contig 15136 bp, 17 predicted proteins | sample Coa_R2_FD_67286 | JGI IMG/M metagenome (GOLD analysis project Ga0070740, IMG submission 67286) | Surface soil microbial communities from Centralia Pennsylvania, which are recovering from an underground coalmine fire - Coalmine... | ecosystem: Environmental > Terrestrial > Soil > Unclassified ... | reverse complement strand
CACGTCGTCGAGCGTCTCGCGATAGACCGGCACGCGCGAATGGCCGTGCTCCGCCATCTGGCGAGCCGCGTCCGCGAAGCTGGTGTCCACCGGCATCGCCACGATGTCGACGCGCGGCACCATGACGTTCGCGGCCGTCAGCTCGTGCAGCTTCAGGATGTTGATCAGGAGGCGGCGCTCGTGCGGATCGATCGGCGCCTCTTCCTGATGCTCCTCGATCAGCTCCTCGAGTTCCTCGCGCAGGCTCGGCTCGCCGTTCCTGCGCCCAAGATGCCGTAGCCAGTTGATGATGCGCTCGAACGGGCCTTCGTTGTCGCCGGCGGAGCGGTCTTCCGACGCCTCAGCCATGGGCGCCCTCGCCGCGATAGGGGTCGGCGACGCCGATGCCGGCGAGCGCGCGCCGCTCCAGCGCCTCCATCGCTTCGGCCTCGTGCGGCGCCTCGTGGTCGTAACCGAGGAGATGCAGCACGCCGTGCGCGACGAGATGGGCGAGATGATCGGCAAGGCTCTTGCCCTGCTCGCCGGCTTCGCGCGCCACCGTCTCGTAGGCGAGCACCACGTCGCCGAGGAGCGGCCGTTCGCCGCTCGCGAAGGAGAGGACGTTGGTGGGCGCGTCGCGTCCCCGCCAGCGCCGGTTGAGCGCGCGCTGCATCGCGTCGTCCGCGAGTACGACCGAGACCTCGCTGTCGGCGACCGCGCCCTCCGCCGCAACCATGGCGGCGCGCGCGGCGCGCTCGACGAGCAGGGCGACGTCCGGCAGCGCCTGCCGCCATTGCGGCGCCGGTTCGACGATGTCGATGGCGAGGCGTCCCATCGCTCACGCGTCCTTCTTGCGGCGCTGCGCGGCGAGGCGGCGGTCGCGGCGGTCATAGGCCGAGACGATGCGCGACACCAGCGGATGGCGCACTACGTCGGCCTCGGTGAACTCGACGATCGCCATGCCCTCGAGGCCGGTAAGCGTGTCGAGCGCGTCGCGCAGCCCCGAGACCGTGCCGCTCGGCAGATCGACCTGCGACAGATCGCCGGTCACCGCCATGCGCGCATTCTCGCCGAGCCGGGTGAGAAACATCTTCATCTGCACCGGCGTCGTGTTCTGTGCCTCGTCCAGGATGACATAGGCATTGGCGAGCGTGCGACCGCGCATGAAGGCCAAGGGTGCGATCTCGATCTCGCCGCTCTCGATCCGACGCACGACCTGCTCGCCCGGCAGCATGTCGTAGAGCGCGTCGTAGAGCGGGCGAAGATAGGGATCGACCTTCTCGCGCAAATCGCCCGGCAGAAAGCCCAGCCGCTCGCCCGCCTCGACTGCGGGCCGCGACAGCACGATGCGCTCGACCGCGCCATTCATCAGCATATCGACCGCCATCGCCACCGCGAGATAGGTCTTGCCGGTCCCGGCGGGACCGAGCCCGAACACGAGGTCGTGCTGGCGCAGCGCCTTGATGTAGATCGCCTGGTTGGCGCTGCGCGGCGCGATCCGGCGCTTGCGCGTGCGGATCTCCTCTGCTTCCTCCCACAGCGCGCCGTTCTGCCCGCCGCGCGCCTCGGCGAGCCGCAGCGCCGCATCCACGGCCGCGCCGTCCACCTCCATGCCGCGTTCGAGCCGCTCGTAGAGCGATTGCAGCGCGGTCCGGGCCAACGCGGCGCGCCCCGGCGGCCCGGAGATGGCGATGCGGTTGCCGCGCGTCGCCACCGACACGCCGAGATGGCGCTCGACGCGGGCAAGATTGCGGTCGCGCTCGCCGAAGAGCTGCGGCAAGAGCTTGTTGTCCGCGAACTCGAGCGTGAGGCGGCCTTCCGTGTCGCCTTGGCGCGGCACGTCATTCACGCCAACGCCTCCGCCTCCGCCGCAAGGGATCCGCCGAGGCTGTTGGGCTCGGCGCGTAGGATTCGCACAGGCATCACGGCGCCGATCAGCGCATCCGGTGCCGCAGCATGTACCGGCTGCAGCCACGGGCTGCGACCGACGAGCTGCCCCGGATGACGCCCGGCACGCTCGAACAGCACCGGGAGCACGCGGCCCACCGCGGCAGCGTTGAAGCGCCGCTGCTGCTCCGTCAGCAGCTCCTGCAGGCGGGCGAGGCGTTCCGCTTTGGCCTCCTCGGGGACTTGCTGCGGCAGCGCTGCAGCGGGCGTCCCGGGCCGGGGGCTGTATTTGAAGGAGTAGGCCTGGACGAACCCGATCTCGCGGACCAGCGACAGCGTTGCCGCGAAGTCCGCCGCGCTCTCGCCAGGAAAGCCAACGATGAAGTCGGAGGAGAGCGCGAGGTCCGGCCGCGCCGCGCGCAGGCGGTCGACGATGCGGCGGTAATCGTCCGCCCGGTGCTTCCGGTTCATCGCCGCGAGCACGCGGTCGGAGCCCGATTGCACCGGCAGGTGCAAAAACGGCATGAGCTGCGGCACGTCGCGATGCGCTGCGATCAGCGCGTCGTCGACATCGAGCGGGTGCGAGGTGGTGTAGCGGATGCGGGCGAGGCCTGCGCACTCGGCAAGCGCGCGGACGAGCCGCCCGAGCCCCCAAGTGCCGCCGTCCGGCGCCGCGCCGTGGTAGGCGTTGACATTCTGGCCGAGTAGCGTGATCTCGCGCGCGCCCCGCGCGATGAGGTGCGTTGCCTCGGCGAGCACCTCGCGCACCGGCCGCGAATATTCCGCGCCGCGCGTGTAGGGCACGACGCAGAAGGTGCAGAACTTGTCGCAGCCTTCCTGCACGGACAGAAACGCGCTCACGCCGGACGACGCATGCTGCCGGGGCAAAAAATCGAACTTCGGCTCGGCGGGAAAGTCGGTGTCGAGCACGGCGCCGCCGGCGCGCGTGGCCCGCGCCACCATCTCCGGCAGGCGATGGTAGGTCTGCGGGCCGAGCACGATATCGACATGCGGCGCGCGCGCGACGATCTCCGCCCCCTCGGCCTGCGCGACGCAGCCGGCAACGGCGAGGATCATCCGGCCGCCCGCCTTTTCCTTGCGTGCCTTGAGCGGCCTGAAACGGCCGAGCTCGGAGAACACCTTCTCAGCCGCCTTCTCGCGGATGTGACAGGTGTTGAGGATGACCATGTCGGCGTCGTCAGGCGCGGCGGCCGCCTCATAGCCCAAAGGCGCCAGAACATCCGCCATGCGCGCGGAGTCATAAACGTTCATCTGGCAGCCATAGGTCTTGATATAGAGCTTCTTCTGCGCCGCCACGGCCGCGATCACTCCACCTCGGCGGTCTCGGCGTCGGCGGAATCGGCCCAATCAGCGAGCAGCGCGTCGCTCGCCGCGGCATAGGCTGCCTCGTCGCCGGGGCCGCGCCCCGCCAGCGCCAGCGCCAGCGAAGTCGCGATCACGCGGTAGCAGTGCTCCGCGAGCGCTTTGCGCGAGCCGAATTGTTCGAGCGTAACCGGCGGATGAAAGATGATCCTCACCCCGAGCTTGCCCAGACCGAGCATGGTCCATAGATGGGGTGACACCTCCATTCCGCCATACCATGACACGAACGGACGGTAGAACCGGCCCAGCGGCATGCCGTCGAGCCGGACATAAGCGACGGTCACCGGCTGCACCGCAAGCGGCTCGCCGCGCGGGCGGAACTCGGCGACGCTGAGCAGCGCGCTCTTGAACGGAATGACGTGCAGCCCGTCGCTGCTGGTCGCCTCGGGGAATATGATCAGGTCGTCGCCTTCCTCAAGCCGTCGCATGATGGCGTCGCGCTGCTTCGCCGTTGAGCCGGGCCGGCGGTCGATGAAGATCGACCGCTGCAGCTTGGCGAGGATGCCGAAATAGGGCCAGCTCGCGATCTCCGCCTTGGCTACGAACGATCCCTCGATCACGCCGCCAAGAACGGGGATGTCGAGATAGGATTGGTGGTTGGCGAGGTAGAGCGTCGGACGCGCCGTGGATTTCGCGCCGATCTTCTCAACCCGGAAGCCCAGCGCTCGGCAGCACAAGCGGTGATAGGCGGCAGGGAACCTTCGCGCGAGCGGACTCTTCAGCAGCAGCAGAACGGCCTGGATCGGCCCCGCGGGAACCGTCAGCGACAGATAGAGCGCGGCGCGCCAGAGACGCAGGAGGAAGCCGCCATCCGCCATCAGAGCGCCGCGCCCTCGCGCGCCTGCCGCTCGTAGTGCCGGTAATATTTCTCGGTCACCAAGTCGGTCCGGACCAGGATGCACACGTCGGTGGTGTTGAACTGATGGTCGATCACCGCGCCGTCGCCGACGAAGCCGCCGAGGCGCAGATAGCCCTTGATGAGCGGCGGCAGCTCGGCAAGCGCCCGCGCTGCGTCATAGCTGCCACGCTCCAGCCGCTGCATCTCGACGTAGCGGTGCGGCAGGGCGCGGACGCGCAGCGCCGGCGGCGCGAGATGGTGGTGATGGAGATAGGAGAGCGGCAGCGCCAGCGCGTCCGGGTCGACGCCCGGCAGGCTGGCGCAGCCGAACATCAGCGAGATCTCGTTGGCGAAGACATAAGCCGCGATGCCGCGCCACAGGAGCTGCATCGTCGGCCGGTTGCGCGCGCTCACATCGACACAGGAGCGCCCGAGCTCCAAAATCCCGCCGCGATACTGCTCCACCCGCGTGATGTCGTATTCGCCCGCGGTATAGAAGCCGCCATGCAGCGCCGCAACGTTGCGCAGAATGAGCCGGTAGGTGCCGACCACGGCCCCGTGCCGCGCGTGGTCGATCACGAGCAGATGATCGCAACAGGCATCGAACTCGTCCACGTCGCGCCCGATCCGCGCCATCTGCGGCGTGGGACGCGCGCCCATCTCGTTATAGAACACACGGTAGCGCAGCGCTTGTGCCGCATCGATGTCGGCGATGCTCTCGGCGAGACGCACCTGCAATGATCCGGACCAGACGTCGACCTTCGCCTCGTGGGCGATGACCGGACGGGCTTGGTTGGCGATCGGTCTCACGGCGCGGCGCGGCGATGCGTCATTTCTTGGAGCCTGCCCGGCCTTCGCTGGGCACGGCATATAGCTCGAGCCGGTGATCGACCAGGCGATAGCCGAGCCGAGCCGCCACCTCGCGCTGCAGCCGCTCGATATCTTCGTTGCGGAACTCGATGACGCGGCCGCTCTGCAGATCGATGAGATGATCGTGATGATCGAGCGGCATCTCCTCGTAGCGCGCGGGGCCGTGGCCGAAATTGTGCCGCGCCAGGATGTTCGCCTCTTCGAACAGCCGCACGGTGCGATAGACCGTGGCGATGCTGATCTTCGGATCGATCTCGGTCGCGCGACGATAGACGCTCTCGACGTCCGGATGATCCGCCGATTCGGACAGCACCCGAGCAATGACCCGCCGCTGCTCCGTCATCTTCAGGCCCTTTTCGAGGCATAGCTGTTCGAGGCGCGATGTCATTGCCCGTCATGCTTGCGCGAGTTGGCGGGGTCAGTATAGCCCAACCCGCACCGGGCCCAAAGGCGGCTTCGCATCGCGAAGCCCGTCACGATGCCTCACGCCGCGCCGCTGCGCCGTCCGCGCGTGCCGAGACCGATCTCCTTCGCAAGCCGCGAGCGCTGCCGCGCATAGTTCGGTGCCACCATCGGGTAGTCGGGCGGAAGCTGCCAGCGATCGCGATACTCCTCAGGGGTCATGTTATAGGCCGTCTTGAGATGCCGCTTCAGCATCTTCAGCTTCTTCCCGTCCTCGAGGCAGATGATGTAGTCGGGATGCACGGAGCGCTTCACGTTCACCGCCGGCTGCGGCCGCTCCACGGGCGCGACGGGACTTTGGCCGATCGAGGCAAGCGACTGATAAACTTGGTTGATGAGCGTCGGAAGATCGCCAACTGCGACGGTATTGTTTGAGACGTGAGCCGCCACGATTTCCGTGGTCAGGGTCAGGAGATCGTTTGAATTGGCGTGGTCAGTCATTTGTCGAGTTTTCCTCCGCACCTTCTCATCGTGGATATTAGTATTTTTTTTGTGGGAAGCAATGCGCAAGGGACCCGCGAGACTATTTTTCTGCAAGACTGTGGAAAAACGGCGGTCTGCACGTCGGAATTGGCAGCTACTTGCATTCCGACTTGGCTACGCCCGGCACAGGCAAATGGACGCCCAGACTAGCCCGCGTCCCGGTCGATGCTCGCGCGGAGCAACCACGCATCGATCGCCGGCCCGTTCTCGCGGTGATAATAGCCATGCCGCAAGCCGACGGTGCGGAAGCCGATCGACTCGTAGAGCGCCAGCGCGGCGCTGTTGTCGGCAGCGACCTCGAGCACGACGCACCGCGCACCCAGGGCACGCGCCCGGGCGAAGAGATCGCCGAGCAGCAGGCGCGCAATGCCGCGCCGCCGCGCGCGCGGCGCCACGCCGAGCGTGAGGATCTCCGCCTCCTCGGCGACAATGACCGCGAACAGCAGCCCGACCGGCTGCGCGGCCTCTTCGGCGAGCCGCGCTTCCGCGCCCTTCATCGCAAGGATGCTCTCGAGCGCTGCCGCGTCCCAGGCGTCCTCGGCGAAACATTGTGCGTGAAGCCGTGCGAGCGGCCCGAGATCGGCGCGGGACACGGTGCGAAGCTCGATCGTCATCGCATCGTTCCGGCGCGCCGCGGCGGCGTCGTATCCGGCGCGCGCAGATAGACCGGTTGCGGCGGAGCCGGTCGCCATCCCGGCCGCCACTGCGCGCGCGCGAGGCGGGCGACGTTGGCCGGGTCCGGCAGGCCAATTCCCGATACGCGCTCGCCGCGCCCGCCGAGAACGGACAGAAGCGGCTCGGCGGCATCGCCGGCGACGAGCACCGGACCCTGCGGGATGATCCCATCCGCGTGGTCGAGCGACACCAGCGCTCCCGGTCCCTGTGCGGGGCCGTCGGCGGCGAAGCATTGCAGAAAAATTTCGGCGCGCTTGCTGTCGAGCGCGATGGCGAGGACGCGGCCGGCACGCCGCGCCGGCGGCACCGCGGCGGCGACGGCCGCGAAACTTGTTACGCCGATCAGCGGCAATCCGGTCGCGAGCGCCAACCCACGCGCCGCAGCAAGTCCGATGCGCACGCCGGTGAACGCGCCCGGGCCGACCGTGACCGCGAGCAGATCGATGGCATCGAGGCCCAGCCCGGCCGCCTCGAGCGTCGCGCGGACGAGCGGCAGCAAGGCGGCGGCTTGGCCGCGCTCCATCGGCTCGGAGCGGCTCGCGAGCACGCGCTCCTCGGCGAGGACCGCGGCGGCGCAACCGCGTCCGGCGCAATCGAATCCCAGAACAGTGACCATTGCAGCAGCGATGATGCTAAGAAGGGCGCGGCGACGCAATGACGCCGCGAAAGGCCCGCAAAGACATGACCCTCATCGAGATCACCGAAAAGACGCACGGCGTCCTCATCGACCTCGCCTACGCGACCCCGCGCAACATTACCGGCGCGCCGGTTTACAAGCAGGCGAGTTGCTACCTCAACACGGAAGCAGCGGATTTGCTCGATCGTGCGGTCGCCTTGGCGCGACCGCTCGGGTTGCGGCTCAAGATTTTCGATGCGTTTCGGCCAAGCGAGGCGCAATGGATGCTGTGGGCCGCAAAGCCCGATCCCAATTTTCTCGCCGATCCGCGGCGCGGCTCGCCGCATTCGCGCGGCGCCGCGGTGGATCTGACGCTGATCGATGACGCGGGCGAACCGCTCGACATGGGAACCGCGTTCGATGCCTTCACGCCGCTGTCACATCACGGCAATCTTGCTGTGAGCGACAAGGCGCAGCGCAACCGTTTCCTGCTTCTCGGGCTCATGACTGCGGCAGGGTGGGACTTCTACCGCAACGAATGGTGGCACTATCAATTGTTCGACGCGAAGCGCTTCCCGCTCATCAGCGACGCCGAACTGCCGCGGCGGATGCTCGGCGATCAGACGGCGCGCACCTCGACCACCTCGGGCACGTAGTAGCGCAGCATGTTCTCGATGCCGGCCTTCAGGGTCGCCGTCGAGCTCGGGCAGCCCGAGCAAGAGCCCTGCATGTGCAGATAGACGACGCCATCCTCGAAACGGTGAAAGATGATATCGCCGCCATCCTGCGCCACCGCCGGGCGCACTCGCGTCTCCAGCAGCTCCTTGATCTGCACCACGATCTCGTCGTCATCCTCGTCCGCCTCGGGCGCGGAGTCGTCGCCGACGAAGATTGGCTCGCCGAGCGTGAAATGCTCCATGATCGCGCCCAGGATGGCCGGCTTGAGCCGGAACCAGTCCTGCGAATCGTCCTTGCTGACCGAAACGAAATCGGCCCCCAGGAACACACCGGCGACCCCTGGAATGGCGAAAAGTCGCGCCGCCAGCGGCGAGCGTCCGCATTCCTCGGCGGCAGCGAAATGCGCCGTGCCCGTGGCCATAACCTCCCGGCCGGGCAGGAACTTGAGGGTGGCGGGGTTGGGCGTCTGCTCGGTTTGAATAAACATGGTTCCTCCCCGGAATCCTCCTTTAGCTTGGGGTTTCCCGGTTCCATGTCAACCCGTCACCGCGGCCGCCATCGCCACCGCCGCGCCGGATCCTCCGGCTACCGCAGCAAATGGGGCCACAGCCCCGCGATGCCGATGAGGATCAGATAGATCGCGACGATGACGTTGAGGAGACGCGGGATGATCAGTATCAGGATTCCCGCGATCAGCGCGATGAGCGGCTGTAGGACCACGAAATTCACGGTCATCATCGGTTGAGGCTCCCGGCACGATGCGGCACCATGGGGTGAACGCCGCGCCGTCGAAATCAGCCTCTCGCAGCCGCCTCCACCGCGGCGGCGAGTCGTCGGAGGCTTTCCTCGATCCCGATCGCCGCAGTGTCCACTGTGGCGTCGGCGCGGGCATAGAGCGGCGCGCGTGTCGCCAGGATGCGGTGCAGGTCCGCCATTGCGCCGGCGCTGGCGGCGATCGGGCGGAGGTCGCCCTGTGCCTGGACGCGCGCCATGTGCTCCTCCGGCGCGGCCCGCAGCCAGACCGTCAGACAGGACGAGAGCAGCAGCTCATAAGTCGCGGGCTCGGCGACGATGCTGCCGCCAGCCGCGATCACTGCCCGGTCATGCTGGGCGACCACGTTGGCTAGTGCCTGGCGCTCGGCGCGACGATAGGCGGCCTGGCCGTAGAGATCGAAGATCTCGCCGAGGCTCGTGCCGAAGCCCCGTTCGACCTCACGGTCGAGCTCGATGAAAGGCACGCCGCGCTGCGCCGCCAACAGCGCGCCGAGCGTCGTTTTGCCGGCACCACGGAGCCCGATCAGGGCGACACGCTGCCGCCGGTCGCGCGCCAGCGCCGCGCCAAACCGCTCGCCGAGCACGTGGCGCGCGGCATCGAGCTCGGCCGGCGACAGGCGCGCCAGGGTCTGCATCAGCAGCGCCAGTTCCGGCGGCCCCTCTGGCTCATCGCGGACCAGTTCGGGGAGGCCCATGCTCATCGCTCGCGCCACGCGGCGCAGCAGCGCGATCGAGATATTGCCCTGGCCGGCCTCGAGCTGGGCGAGGTAGCGCTCGGATACGCCCGATTCGTGTGCCAGGCTGCGCCGCGTCATGCCGCGGCGCGACCGCGCCTCGCGGATGCGCTCGCCGAGGCGTCCGAGATATTGTGTCTCGCCCTCGGCCGCATCGGATGCATTATAATTCCTGACCATGGCTGCGCGTGCACTATACCCGACAGTCGATCGACAGAACAATTTCGACCTGCTGCGCCTGCTCGCGGCCGTGTCGGTGGTGTTCTCGCATGCCTTCCTGGTCGGCGAGGGGCAACAGGACACCGAGCCGCTGATGCGGCTGACCGGCGGACAATGCGTACTCGGTGTCGCCGGCGTGTTCGTGTTCTTCACGATCAGCGGCTTCCTTGTGAGCGCGAGCTTCGAGGCGACCGGATCGCCGGAGCGGTTCCTGGCGAAGCGCGCTTTGCGCGTTTATCCGGGGCTCGCCTGCTGCGTCTGCCTGTCGGCTTTCCTGTTGGGGCCGGCGGTCAGCCGCCTCACGCTTGCGGCGTATTTCATCGAGCCCGGCCCCTATCAGTATGTGGCCTACAACCTCGCCATGTATGCCGACTGGAACGGCCTGCCGGGCGTGCGCTTCACCGGCTTCAATGCGGGCGCGGTGGTCGATGGCCCGCTCTGGAGCCTCCCCAGCGAAATGCTGATGTGTCTGATGGTGGCGGTCCTGGGCGCGCTCGGGCGGCTGCGGCTCGGGGTGATCGCGCTGTTGTTCGTTGCCGGGCTCGTCGGGATCATGTTCGATACCGCGTCGAGCCCGGTCTATCTTCTTGGCAGTGCGCTCTGGCTGCTGGCGTTCTTTGCAGCAGGCATGGCGCTCTACAAGCTGCGCCGACATCTGCCCGATCGCCGCATCGCGCTGGTGGCGCTGGCGGGGCTCGCGGCGAGCATCCCGCTCGGCCAGTTCATCCTGCTGTTCCCGGTCTTCGGCAGTTATCTCGTGATCCATCTCGCGCTCGAACCGCGGCTGCCGGTGATCAGGGCAGCCCGGTTCGGCGACCTCTCCTACGGGCTCTACATCTACGGCTGGCCGGTCGAGCAGCTCGTGACCTGGGCGCGGGGCGGCGCGGCGCCCTGGTGGGAGGTCTTCGGCCTGTCGCTGCCGGTCGCCGCTGCGGTCGCGTTCCTGTCGTGGCATTGCGTCGAGGCGCCGATGCTGCGCCTCAAGCCCGGCACGCGCCCCGTGGCTCCCGGTAACGCGGTGCCCGCCCATCGGGCTTGACGCGCGGGCCACGCCGGGGCGATGAATGCGGCAGCGCACCCGCGCGGGGAGGGACCGGATGCCGGCGGTCGGAGCGGCAGAAGCGGCGCCGCAGATCGCGCTGCCGAGGGACTACAACGCGGCCGTGGATCTGGTCGAGCGCCATCTCAAAGCCGGGCGCGGCGACAAGACCGCCTATATCGACGACCGCGGCAGCCTGACCTTCGCCGAGCTGGCCGAGCGGGTCGATCGCGCTGCGAACGCTTTTCGGCGGCTCGGCATCGAGCAAGAGCAGCGGGTCCTGCTTTGCCTGCTCGACACGGTCGATTTCCCGGTGGCGTTCCTCGGCGCGATCAAGGCTGGGATCGTGCCGATCCCGGTCAATACGCTGCTGACCGCCAGGGACTACGATTTCATGCTGCGCGACAGCCGCGCACGGGCGCTGGTCGTGTCGGACGCGCTCTACGACCGGATCGCGCCGGTGCTGACAAAACAGCCGGCGCTGCGCCACGTGATCGTGTCGGGCAGCGAAGGGGTGAGCGGCCGGCTGGCCTTTTCCCAGCTCCTCGCCGAGGCCGATCCGCATGCCAAGGCGGCGGTGACGACCGTCGACGATCCATGCTTCTGGCTCTACTCCTCGGGCTCGACCGGCACGCCGAAGGGCGCGGTGCACTTGCAGTCGCACCTCATCCACACCGCCGAGCTCTATGCGAAGCCGGTGATCGGCATCAGCGAGAGCGACACGATCTATTCGGTGGCGAAGCTGTTTTTCGCCTACGGGCTCGGCAACGCGCTTTCCTTTCCGCTGGCGGTGGGCGCGACGACCATCCTCTATGCCGAGCGGCCGACCCCCGCTTCGGTCGCGCGCATCCTCAAGGAGAAGCGACCGTCGCTGTTCTACGGCGTGCCCACGCTTTACGCGGCGATGCTGGCGAGCCCCGAGCTGCCACGGCGCGAAGAGGTGGCGATGCGGCTCTGCATCTCCGCCGGCGAGGCGCTGCCCGAAGAGATCGGCCGGCGCTGGACCCAGCGGTTCGGCGTAGAGATCCTCGACGGGCTGGGCTCGACCGAAATGCTTCACATCTTTTTGTCGAACCGGCCCGGTGCCGTGCGCTACGGCACGAGCGGCGTGCCGGTGCCCGGCTACCAGATCCGGCTCGTCGGCGACGACGGCAATGAGGTGCCGCCGGGCGAGATCGGCGAGCTGCACGTCTCCGGCCCGACCAGCGCCACGCAGTATTGGAACAACCGCGAGCGCTCGCGCAGCACCTTCCTCGGGCCGTGGACGCGCAGCGGCGACAAATACATCCGCGACAGCGACGGCTACTACACCTATTGCGGCCGGTCGGACGACATGCTGAAGGTCGGCGGCATCTATGTCTCGCCGTTCGAGGTCGAGGCCGCGCTGATGACGCACGAGGCGGTGCTCGAGGCCGCGGTGGTGGGGCATGCCGACGAGCAGCAGCTCATCAAGCCGCGCGCCTTCGTGGTGCTCCGTCCCGGACTCAGCGGGTCGGCCGCGCTGGCGCAGGAGTTGCAGCAGCACGTCAAGTCGCGGCTCGCGCCCTACAAATATCCGCGCTGGATCGAATTCATCGCGGAGCTGCCGAAGACCGCGACGGGCAAGACCCAGCGCTTCAAGTTGCGCGACTGGGCCTGACCAGGGCGGAAAGAAGGGGAGAAAACGATGACGACGCATGGGACCACCCGAAGCCGCCGTTTCATCCTGAAGGGGCTTGCCGCGACCGGCGGGGCCGCCGCCGCGGGCTTCGTGCCGGCGCGATTTGCTATCGGCCAGCAGGCGAAGATCAAATTGGGCATGATGTTGCCCTATAGCGGTACCTACGCGCTTCTCGGCAAGAACATCGACGAGGCGTTCCGTCTCTACATCAACGAGCATGGCGGCAAGCTCGGCGGGCGCGAGATCGAATGGGCGCAGGTCGATGACCAATCCGATCCGCCGAAGGGCGCAGACAACGCCAACAAGCTCATCACCCGCGACAAGGTCGATTTCCTGATCGGCACGGTGCATTCCGGCGTGCAGATGGCGATGCTGAAGGTCGCGCGCGACAACGAGACCTTCATGATCATCCCCAATGCGGGATTGAAGGAAGCCACGGGCGCGCTCTGCGCCCCCTATATCTTCCGCACCTCGTTCTCGAATTGGCAGCCCGGGTTCGCGATGGGCAAGGTGGCGGCCGACCGCGGGTGGAAGAAGGCAATCACGATCACCTGGGACTATGCCGCGGGCGCGGAATCCACCGGCGGCTTCAAGGACGCGTTCACCAAGGGCGGCGGGTCGATCATGAAGGCGATGGCCATCCCCTTCCCGCAGGTCGAGTTCCAGGCATTGCTCACCGAGATCGCCTCGCTGAAACCGGACGTGGTCTTCGCCTTCTATGCCGGCGGCGGTGCCGCCAAGTTCGTGAAGGACTATGTCGCGGCAGGCCTGCGCACCAACATCCCGCTGGTGGGGCCGGGCTTCCTGACCGACGGGGTGCTCGAGGCGCAGGGCGATGCCGCCAAGGGGCTCGAGACGACGCTGCATTATGCCGACGGGCTCGACAATCCCGCGGACAAGCGTTTCCGCCCTGCCTTCAAAAAGGCCTCCGGCCGCGATGCGGATTGCTACGCGGTGCAGGGCTATGACACCGCGGCGCTGCTCATGGCCGGGGTCGATGCGGTGAAGGGCGACATCAAGGCGCGCAAGGAAATGATCGCGGCCATGGAGAAGACCGAGATCGACAGCCCGCGCGGCAAGTTCCATCTCTCGAAGTCGCACAACCCGGTGCAGGACATGTACCTGCGCAAGGTCGAAGGGCTCGAGAACAAGTACGTGAGCGTCGCCGTCAAGGCGCTCGCGGACCCCGACGTCGGCTGCTCGATGGCCTAGTGCCCGCTTGCCTCGGACACGCTCGTCACGGCCGGGCTCACCCCGGCGGTCCATGCGGATGCCCGGCTCAAGGCCGGGCATGCCGTTTGATGCAATGTCGTCTCCCTGATTGCGCATGGACAGCGTTGTCTTTTTCCTGATCCAGGTGCTGAACGGCGTGCAGTACGGGCTCCTGCTGTTCGTGGTGGCGAGCGGCCTGACGCTGGTCTTCGGCATCATGGGGATCGTCAATCTGGCGCACGGCAGCTTCTACATGGTGGGGGCGTATCTCGCCTTCGCTCTGACGCAGGCAACGGGAAATCTGTGGCTCGCCATCCTGCTCGCCGTGCCCTTGACGGTTGTGCTCGGGCTGGCGCTTGAACTCCTGTTCCGGCCGCTCTATCGCCGCGACCATCTCTATCAGGTGCTGCTGACCTACGGGCTGATCCTGGTGTTCGAAGAGGGACGCAGCCTGCTGTTCGGCGACGACGTGCACGGCGTGCCGATCCCGGCCTGGCTCACTGTCTCGCTGCCGCTCACCGCCGATCTCAGCTATCCCGTCTATCGGCTCGGCATCTCCGCGGTGTGTCTGGCGCTGGCCGGCGGCATGTATCTCGTGATCGCCCGCACCCGCCTCGGCATGGCGATCCGCGCCGGCTCGTCGAACCGCGAGATGGTCCAGCTTCTCGGCATCGATATCGGCTGGCTCAATCGAATGGTATTCGCGGCGGGCGTGGCGCTTGCCGGCTTCGCCGGGATGATCGCCGCGCCGGTCGCCACCGTGTTTCCCGGCATGGGCAACGAGATCCTGATCCTGTCCTTCGTGGTGGTGGTGATCGGCGGGATCGGCTCGATCAAGGGCGCGTTCCTGGGCGCGCTGCTGATCGGGCTCGCGGATACGTTCGGGCAGGTTTTCGCGCCAAGCGTCGCCGGCATGACGGTCTATGTGTTGATGGCGGCTGTGCTGCTGTGGCGGCCCGCGGGCCTGTTCGGCCGGGGCGCCTGATGCGGCGGCCGCCGGTCCTGCGCGTCCTCCTGCTGGCGGGCGTCGCGGCGCTGCTGCTCTTCCCGCTGGTCGCCGACCGGTTCTCGCTGCAGCTTGCCGCCAAGGCGATGCTGATGGCGATGTTCGCGATGAGCCTCGACCTGCTCGTCGGCTTCTCCGGCCTCGTGAGCCTCGGCCACACCGCGTTCTTCGGCATCGGCGCCTATGCGCTGATGCTCATGTCGCCCCAGGCCGCGGCAGCGAGCCTCTGGCTCACGGCGCCGGTGGCGGTCGCCGCCGCCGCGCTCGCGGCCGTCGCGATCGGCGTGCTGGTGCTGCGGAGCTCCGGCGTCTATTTCATCATGGTCACGCTGGCCTTCACGCAGATGCTGCATTACTTCGCGATCGGCCAGAAATGGCTGGGCGGGTCGGACGGCGCCTATGTCTACGTGAAGCCCTCGCCGGCGATCTTCGGCTGGATGCCGTTCGATCTGAAATATCCTGTCCATTTCTACTATGTCTCGCTCGCGCTGATGGTCGGGACCTACCTGCTGCTCGCGACGGTGCTGCGCTCCCTGTTCGGTCATGTCGTGTCCGCCGTGCGGAGCAACGAGGGGCGGCTTGCCGCACTCGGCTTCCCGACCTTCCGCTACAAGCTCGCCG
>Ga0070740_10003932_pt1 | contig 15137 bp, 14 predicted proteins | sample Coa_R2_FD_67286 | JGI IMG/M metagenome (GOLD analysis project Ga0070740, IMG submission 67286) | Surface soil microbial communities from Centralia Pennsylvania, which are recovering from an underground coalmine fire - Coalmine... | ecosystem: Environmental > Terrestrial > Soil > Unclassified ... | reverse complement strand
TTCGACGTGAAACGTCGGATAGTGATCGGCAAGGCTGTAAACGCCGGTGTGATCGCCGAACGGCCCTTCGGTTCGCAGATCGGTGTTGTCGACGTATCCTTCGAGCACGAATTCGGCATCGGCCGGCACCTTCAGGTCGATCGTCTTGCACTGCGTCAGGCGAACGGATTTGCCGCGAAGCAATCCGGCAAAAGCGAATTCGTCGAGCACGGGCGGCAAGGGCGCGGTCGCCGCGTACGTGAGCACCGGATCCGTGCCGATCGCGACGGCGACCGGAATGCGATCGCCCCAAGCAGCTGCATGAGCGCGCCCTTGTTTGTGACGCTGCCAGTGCATACCGGTCTCTCGAGGGCCGTAAACCTGCATGCGATACATGCCTGCATTGGGTCTGCCGGTTTTTGCGTCGCGCGTGATCACCAGCGGCAGCGTAATGAACGGCGCGGCGTCCATCGGCCACGTCGTCAGAATCGGAAGGCGCGTGAGATCGGGCTCGCCGCTGACGATTTCCTGACAGGCCGCACCGGTGACCGTTTTGGGAATCGCGGCTGCGAGCGGTGCGAGTGAAAGGATCTTGCCCAGGCCTTCCATCGCGCCGCCCGGCATCGAGAGGTCGATCAGCTTGCGCAAACGGCCGGCGGCTTCGTCGAGCGTTTTGGCACCGAAGGCCATCGCCATCCGGCGCTCGGTTCCGAACTGGTTGGTCAGTACGGGAATCGGCGAGCCGCCGGCATTGGTGAAGAGCAGCGCGGGGCCGCCCGCTTTCACGACGCGGTTGGTGATCTCGCTGATCTCCAGATGCGTATCCACTGCCGCGTCGATCCGGTGCAGCTCTCCTGCGCGATCGAGCGCCTCCACGAATGCGCGCAGCGAATCATAAGCCATCGCAGGTGCTTTCTGACGGCCAAGGCAGTTGTCATTCCGGGCTGCGCCGAAACGCGCGCGCATGAAGTTGCTCGCAGGCGCAGTTTTCGTCGCGGCGATGGTGGGCGGAGCGTCGCCGGTGACGGGAGCGCTCGATACCGCCGCCAACGCGATCTTCCAGGCCGCCGGAGTCCCCAATCGCGCGCCTACCAAAGTCGTTCCGCTCGTCACTGCGGGCGGGGAACGCGCGGGATTCGCGCAGATTACCGGCGATTCCAAAGCGCTCGCAAGAATCGCCGCCGTCGTCGAGCTTCGGGCGGGTTCGCCGTGGCAGATTACGGCTTTTGTTCCCGTCCGGCGAATCGATCCGGGAGGGGAAGCTTTGAAGCGGGAATACGGCGTCGCGGTTACGGCACTCGTCGCAGCACCTTGAGAGGAACGCATGCAGATACTTTCGATCACGCGAAGGCGCACCGAGCAATTTTCGGATGCCCAGTTCGAGCCGCTGCTCGAGCCCGAAGCCGAGCGCATTCGCGCGCTCTACGCCGCTGGAAGCGTGCGCGAGTGCTGGAGCCGGCAAGACGTGCCGGGCGCGGTGACGATGATCGAGGCCGACTCGCTGGAAGACGCGCGGGCTCTCGTCGAAAGTTTTCCGCTCGTGCAGCGCGGCATGCTGGAGATCCAGCAGCTCATACCGCTTCGCGGTTATCGGGGCTTCGGGCCGAGAAGCTGAGCAGCCGCTCGCGACTCGCCGCCGGGCCGCTCATCTGCGAAAGTTTTTCATGATCAACCGGTCGCGGTGCGTTTCGGGAAGCAGTGACGCAATGCGGCGCATCCAGCCGGCCGGCGAACCGACGCTGTAGCGCGCTTTCGGCTTGGCAGCCGTCAGCGCTTTAAGAATCACCTCCGCAACCGCGTCCGCTTCGATGCCGGAGCGCTCCTCACGTTCGGTGACGCGCACAAGCGCGTCGATTGCCGCACCGTAGTGATGCTGCGCCTCTGCGGGCAGTCGCGCGACGAGCTCGTCCTTGGCGGCGCGGCCCTTGGCCCAAATCGGCGTCTTGACGTTCCCGGGCTGAACGACGCTGACCGCAATGCCGAAGGCCGCCAGTTCCATGCGAAGCGAATCCGCGATCGCCTCGAGCGCGAACTTCGACGCCGCATACGGGCCCAGGTACGGAGGCGCGAGCGTTCCGGAGACGGAGCTGACGAACACGATGCGCCCCCGCGCGGCGCGCAGCTGCGGCAGAAACGCCTGCGTCACCGCGATCGCGCCGAAAACGTTGACCTCGAACTGCCGGCGCAGCTCGTCGACCGGAAGATACTCCAGCGGTCCGGCTACGGCGATGCCTGCATTGTTGACGATTCCGTGCAGCGGAATGCCCGAAGCCTCGACCGCGCGCGCCGCTTCCGCAATTTGATCTGCGTTCCGGACGTCGACGATCAGCGGCCGAATGCCGCGGTGGACTCCAGACATTCGCTGCGCGTCAGTCTCTTTGCGGCAACCCGCAAAGACGACGAATCCGCTGCGTGCGAGCATCGCTGCGGTGGCGTATCCGATCCCGGTCGAGGCGCCTGTAACCAAAACGGCCTGCATCGTCCGGGCTTTCGCTACCGGGTGACGGCGCCTTGCGCGGCGAGGTCGCAGGCGCAGGTCGCGCGAACGCACCTGACGTTCGCCAGCCTGTGAAAGAGAGGGCGCCATGCCCCGCCGAGGTCCGGCGCGCTATGCTCCCGCGATTGCGGCGACGGCTTTCGCCGCGGTGCTGATTGCTGCGGGAATTTGGGCTTCCATGCACGGCGGAACCGCGCGGCCGACGCCGTCACCCATCCCTACGCACCGTGCGTTCACGAACCCGATGCATCTGGAGATCCACCTGGGAGGCTCCGGACCGCCGAAGGTCATCTACATCGATACTCCGCCCCCGCCCGGCGCCCATTGCACCAGGCTCCGCGGGCCGGTGTGGATGTCCGGCAACGACGAGAACAGCACGACGCCCAACCATAACGCTGCGAACGTCCAAACCGAACCTTATTTGGTTTGCAAATAACGCTCGTAAAGGAGACGACGGTGATCGACGATGAGGGAACCACGCTCGACCGCGCGACACTGCTCAATGCGGGAGGGTTTGCGGCACTAGCGGCACTGCTTGCAGCTGCGGGGTGCGCCGGTAAGAACGGCGCGAACGGGGGGAGCGGCAAGACGCAAAACGCGGATCCGAGTCCGGCCGTCAGCCCGTCGCCGATGACCAATCCGATGCATCTGTGGGCGCAGGTTCCGATCGAGAAGTTGAACGCGATCACGCTGGCGTCGGTCACGACGTGCACGATCGTCATGTGCGACAGCGGCTCGTTGCCCACGCCGCCCAAAGGTGCGCAGACGCTGTTCACCTTGACGAGCGCGCCGGTAAGCTTTACGGACGCCGGCTGCACTGCGCCCTCGAATCCGACGCCGGTAACGCAGTCTATAGCAATCTACATCAGCTAGCCGGCGCGGGAGCCGCAGCAAGAAAACTGCGCGCCAGCGATGGAGCATCGGACGGGAGAGCGGTCTGGACGAGCGCTTCGAATCTCTGCGAGCCGCACGAAGTGCGAATGCCTGCCAGCGCTTCGCGCCAGGCAGTACTCTCGACGGCGTACCCGATCGAACGGCGCAGCGCGGTCGCGCTCGCGAGCGCCGTGCAGCTCTCGTCCGCGCGGTCTTCGAAAAGCACGACGGCGAGAATTTCCAGCGCCATCACCAGTGCGGCGCGCCCGCCCCCTTCCAACGCTTCGTTCAGTGCGGCGCGGGCATACTCGAACGCCTCGGAGCGATCGCCCGCGAGCAACTTGGCATACGAGAGATTCGACAGAATATCCGTCAGATCGACGCGGCTGTGAATGCGCTGCTTGATGCCGAGCGCTTCGGTGAAGGCCTGCAACGCTTGCACCGGCCGCCTTCGCTGTAATTCGAGATCGCCTTGATGCGAAAGGACCGATGCGAGATCGTCATCGCGATTGGCCGTGCGGCATGCTCGCGCTGCGCGGTCGAGCATCGCCGATGCTTCTTCGAGCGTCCCGCGTTCGGCCAAGATCATGCCGCGATTGGTGAGGGCGGCGATCGTACCGTGCACGTGACCGGTTTTTTCGAACGCTTCCAGCGCCTCTCCGTACAGGCGGTACGCTTCGTCGACTTGCCCCGTGTAATGCTCGAGCACCGCCATGGCGTGGGTGGCCTCCGCGACCCCCCGCGGTGTCCCCGGCGCGGCGATAGAGATCCAATGATTCCAATATGAGCGAACGCGCCGCTTCGTAGTCGTCGTCCTTGGTTGCGAAGGTAGCGGCTCTTCGCAGCACCATCGCGCGCTCGGCCGGCGCGAGCGTTTCCAATCGGAGAACGCGGCCGAGCCAGACTCGGGCTTCGGAAATCGTTCCGCGCAGCTGCCAGTATTCGGAAAGAGCGCGCGCAAACTCGGTCACATCCGCGTGCGCGGCGTGCTCCAACCCCCAGCTCAATGCGGCCCGGACGTTCGGCAGATCCGCATCGATGCGTAACGCGCGATCCTGCAGCGCGGAGAACTCTCCGCGTGCGCTGTCGAGAAAATACGCGAAATGCCGCCGTTTGGTTTGGTCGACGTCGTCTACGTCGCGGCCGGCGAATTGCTCGAGGTATCGGCGAATCGGCTCGAGCAGCCGGAAACGCTTGGCGGCCGTCACCGAGATGGAGTCGACGAACGACTTATCGACCAGCGAATCGAGTTCGTCCAGGAAACGCGAGGGCGCCGCGTCCGGGGCGCAAACGGCCTGCGCCGCATCGCGGGTGAACCCGCCTTCGAAAACGCAGAGCCGCTGCAGCAGCTGCTGTTCTTGCACCGCGAGCAGTGCGTAGCTCCACGCGATCGTCGCGCTCAGCGTGCGGTGGCGTGCCGTTTGCTCCGGATCCTTGGAGACGAGCACGTCCGTGTCGATGCGGAGCGCGGATTCCAGCTCCTCGGCGCTGAGCGTCTGCGTTCTGGCGGCCGCCAGTTCTATGGCCAGCGGAATGCAGTCGAGCTGACGGCAAATCGCCGCAACCGCTGCCGGCGGCTGCTCCGCGGATCCGCCGGCAGCTTGTGCGCGCCGGCAGAACAGCTCCTCCGCGTCTTGAGCCGGGAGCGAATGCAACCGGTGGACGATCTCTCCGCTCAGGTGCGTCGGCTCGCGGCTCGTCACCAGCACCGTCACCTGCGGACATTCCTGCAGCAGGCGGGAAACGATCTCCACGACGCTGGGCAGCAGATGCTCGGAGTTGTCCAGCAGCAGCAGCATCTGCTTTTCGCGCGCTGCCGCCACGAGCGTGTCGGCAAGCGGTCTGCCGGGCTCTTCGCGAATGTCCAGGACCGAGGCGATCGTCGCGACGACAAGCTGCGGATCGCGCACGTCGGCGAGCTTGACGAGCCAGCAGCCGTCCTGGAAACGCGGCGCGGCGTGCGCGGCGGCCTGCAGGCTCAGGCGCGTCTTACCGATGCCGCCGGGTCCGGCGATCGTAACCAGACGCGACGTGCGAAGCACTTGGGCAAGAAACTGCAGGTCGCCGGAACGCCCGATGAACGAAGAAATTTGCAGCGGCAGATTATTCGGATGCGTATCCAGGGTTCGCAGCGTCGGGAATTCCGTTTGCAGCCCCGGCGCTTCGAGTTGGAAAATCGTCTCCCGGTGCGAGAGATCGCGCAATTGATGCGTGCCCAAGCTGCGCAGCGCGGTCTGCTCGGCAAGCGTGTCGCGAACGAGCGTTGCCGCCGCTTCCGAGAGCAGCACTTGACCGCCGTGTCCCGCCGCAGTCAGACGCGCGACGCGATTGAGCGCCGGTCCGGCAAAATCGCCGTCCGCAGCGGCCAGCGCGCTGCCGCAATGAATTCCGATCCGCACTCGCAATGCATCGAGGCCGTCGGGCCAAACGGCCGCCGAGAGCGCGCGCTGCATCTGGACCGCTGCGGCCACGGCATCCTCGGGCGCATCGAATACGGCGCACACCGCATCGCCTACGCGTTTGAATACTCGCCCGCCGTTGCGGCGAACCGCGGTTTCGAGCAGTTCGTCGTGCTGCGCGATCGCCGAGCGCATCGCGCCGGGCGACTCTTCCCAGCGCCGCGTGCTGCCCTCAACGTCGGTGAACAGGAACGTGAGAACGTCCGGCACGACTGTAGTATAACAAAAGGCCCGCATCGCTGCGGGCCTTTTGTGCTTGGCTACTCCCTGCGGCGCGGTCGCCGCGGACGCCGGCCTTCGTGACCGCCGCCGCCGCCTTCGGCCTGCGACGCGTGCCCGGTGCGCGGGCGCTCGTGATGCTCCATGCTGCCGTTGCCCGAGACGCCGGCCAGAACCGCTTTGCGCGAGAGGTTGATGCGGCCTTGGTTGTCGATCTCGATGACCTTGACCATGATCTCGTCGCCGACCTTGACCACGTCGTCGACCTTCTCGACGCGCGCCGGCGCGAGCTGGCTGATGTGAACCAAACCTTCCTTGCCGGGGAGAATCTTCACGAACGCACCGATGTTGATGATGCGCGTGACCTCGCCCATGTAGGTTTCGCCGACCAGCACTTCCTTGGTGATCGCCTCTACGGTCGCGCGTGCCTTTTCGGCTGACTCGCCGTCGAGCGAAGTGATGAAGACCTTGCCGTCGTCTTCGATGTCGATCTTCTCGACGCCGGTCTCCTCGATGATCTTGTTGATGATCTTGCCGCCGGGACCGATCACGTCTTTGATCTTGTCCGGGTTGATTTGGACGACGATCATGCGCGGAGCGAACTTGCTCAGTTCCTCGCGCGGCTTGGCGATCGTTTCGGCGAGCTTGTCGATGATGAAGTAGCGCGACTTCTTGGCTTCGGCCATCGCTTCGCGCATGATCTCGATCGTGATACCCTGAACTTTAATGTCCATTTGGATCGCGGTGATGCCCTTCTTGGTACCCGCGACCTTGAAGTCCATCTCGCCCAAAGCATCTTCCATGCCTTGGATGTCGGTGAGGATGGCGTACTTCTTGCCCTTGAGGATCAACCCCATGGCAACGCCCGCGACGTGATCCTTGATCGGCACGCCGGCATCCATGAGCGCAAGCGTGCTGCCGCACACAGACGCCATCGACGACGATCCGTTCGATTCGAGCACTTCGCTCATCAGGCGCAGCGTGTACGGAAAATCTTCCTTCTTCGGAAGCACCGGAAGCAGCGCGCGTTCGGCCAGGTTTCCGTGCCCGATCTCGCGCCGGCCGGGGCCGCGCATCGGACGCGTCTCGCCGACCGAGAACGGAGGGAAGTTGTAGAAGTGCATGTAGCGCTTGTTTTCGAGCGCGACGATGCCGTCGAGACGCTGCGCATCGCTGATCGATCCCAGCGTCGCGGCGGTAAAGACCTGCGTCTGCCCGCGCGTGAAGACGCCGCTGCCGTGGACGCGGGGCACGTAGTGCACCTTGCACCAGATGGGGCGAATCTCGTCGGGCTTGCGGCCGTCGGGGCGAACCTTTTCGTCGACGACCATGGTTCGCAGTTCGTCCTCTTGCATCGCTTTGATGATTTTCGAGAACGCTTTGGCTGCGGCGGGCTCTTCGAGCATCGCCTTGATCGCACCGTCCTCTCCGGCGCGCGCGATGGCCTCTTCCACGCTGATCTTGTCGAGGGCGGCTTGGCGTTCGAGTTTTTCGACGACGCGCATGCCTTTGGCGACGTCGTCCTTGAACGCGGTGCGCACGAACGCTTCGAGTGCGGGATCCGAGGTTGCCACCGGAAATTCGCGCTTGGCTTTGCCCGCCTTTTTCGCGAGCTCGTCGATCGCCGCGACGATCTTGCGGATTTCGGCGTGACCGAACTCGACTGCACCGAGGAACTCTTCCTCGCTGATTTCTTGCGCGCTGCCTTCGACCATCATGACGGCATCGGCCGTGCCTGCGATGACGATCTCCAAACCGCCCGTTTCGTACTGCGGCAGAGCGGGGTTGCAGACGTACGCGCCGTTCTCGTCGCGTCCGACGCGCACCGCGGCAACCGTTTTATCGAAAGGAATATCGGAGACCGCTAATGCGGCGCCGGCGGCGCAGACACCGATGACGTCCGCGTCCAGTTCGGGATCGATCGAAAGCACGGTCGCCACGACTTGCACGTCGTTGCGGAAACCGTCCGGAAACAGGGGGCGAATCGGGCGATCGATCTGGCGCGAACTGAGCACGGCGTGCTCGGGCGGACGCCCTTCGCGCTTGATGTATCCGCCCGGAATTTTGCCGGCGGCGTACATCTTTTCTTCGAAATCGCAGGTGAGGGGGAAGAAGTCGATGCCTTCACGAGGTTTCTCGGAGGCAGTGACGGCGCAGAGCACGACGTTTTGGTCGCCATAGCGGATCAGCGCGGAGCCGTTTGCTTGCTTCGCGAGTTCGCCGGTTTCGATGACCATCGTGCGCCCGCCGATCTCTAAGGATACGGACTCAGGCACAGGGTTCTCCTACTTGCTTGTTTTCTTGCTCTTTTATGTGAACCGTGCCCGGTTCGGGGCTATAGGAAGAAGGACCTAGCAGGTCTGTAAGATTTGGCGCAATATTGCCGCGGGATGCGTACCTTTGTCGCAGTTGTCTTGGCCGCGGCCGCGTTCGTGCAGCCGGACGGCATCGCCGCCGAATCGAGCATGCCGGTGCAGGCGACCCACGGCATGGTCGTCACCGAGCAGCGGTACGCGACGCAAGCGGGCGTAGACGTGCTGCGGGCCGGCGGTAATGCCGTCGATGCTGCGGTGGCCGCCGCCTACGCGCTCGCAGTCGTCGATCCGTGCTGCGGCAATCTCGGCGGGGGCGGGTTCATGCTCGTGCGCATGCACGACGGGCCCGAACACTTCATCGATTTCCGCGAAAGAGCGCCGCAGCGGGCATCGGCGCGCATGTACCTCGATGCGTCGGGAAACGTGATTCCGGACGCGAGCACGCGCGGCTATCTTGCAGCAGGCGTGCCCGGAACGGTGATGGGCCTCGAGCGCGCGTTGAAGGAGTACGGGACGCGCAGCCGCGCCTTCGTCATGGCGCGCGCGATCGCGCTGGCGGCGCATGGGTTTCGCGTCGGACCCGGCGACGCCGCGATCTTCCAAGCATTGAACGGCATAAGCGATCCCGGCGTGCGCCGCATCTTTTTCTCCAATGGATTGCCGCCCCGCGCCGGAGACGTGCTCGTGCAGACGCAGTTGGCCCGAACGCTCTCGGAAATCGCGGCCGGCGGACCGGCGGTTTTTTACGACGGACCCGTTGCGCGCGCCATCGTCGCAGCGAGCTCCGCACACGGCGGCATCCTGTCGCTCGACGATTTTCGTACGTATACCGCGGAAGAACGCGACCCCGTGCACTGCGCGTATCGCGGGTACGTCATCACTTCGGCGCCGCCGCCCAGTTCGGGCGGCACGACGTTGTGCGAGATCCTGGGCATTACGGCCGCATTTCCGCTGCGCGCCTGGGGCGCCGGCTCGGTGCGATCGGCACACTACGTCGCCGAGGCCGAACGCCGCGCCTATGCGGATCGCAACGCGTATCTGGGCGATCCGGATTACGTCCGCAACCCGATCGCGCAGCTGCTCTCGCCGCAGTACCAGGCACGCTTGCGTTCGACGATCTCGGCCGATCGCGCGACGCCCTCTTCGCGCGTGCATCCGGGGCTGGGGCCGCCGCCGGAAGGCACGGACACGACGCACTTCTCGGTCGTGGACCGCTGGGGAAACGCGGTCGCGGTCACCTACACGATCAACGACGATTTTGGCGCCGGAGTCATCGCGGGCGACACCGGATTTTTCTTGAACGACGAGATGGACGATTTCACCAGTAAGCCCGGCGTCCCGAATCTCTACGGGCTCGTGCAGGGCGAGCGCAACGCGATCCGCCCCGGAAAGCGGCCGCTTTCGTCGATGGCACCGACGATCGTCACGCGCAACGGAAAGCTCTTCATGGTGACGGGCAGCCCGGGCGGTTCGCGCATCATCACGATCGTGCTTTCGACGCTCGAAAACGTCATCGATTACGGTATGAACGTCCAGCAGGCAGTCGATGCGCCGCGAATGCACATGCAGTACCTGCCCGACCGGATCGAATACGAGCCCGGCGCTTTCGACGCGCGAACGATGCGCGCGCTGCGGGCGCAGGGCTACGCGCTTCGGCGCGTTTCCTCGTGGGGTTCGGCGCAAGCGATTCTGGTCGATTCGCGCACGGGCGCTCTCACCGGGGGAAGCGACCGCCGCCGCCCCGGCGGCGCCGCGATCGGCTACTGATTCGCATTCAAAAGGGCGCGCCTTCGAGGGCTGGGGTCGCGGGGAAGGGTATGTACCGCCTGTTATGGAGTCACTCACCCCGCAGCGCCTGACCGCGCTCAAAGAGCAGGCCAACTTGTGCCGGCAAGGGATTATCCGTTCGCTGCTCTCGGCCGGTTCGGGACATTCGGCCGGGTCCTTGGACATGGCGGACATCTTCACTGCGCTCTATCAGCACGTGATGCGCAACGATCCCAAGAATCCCGACTGGCCGGATCGCGATCGGCTGCTGCTCTCCTGCGGTCACATTGCGCCCGTGCGGTACAGCGCGATGGCCTACGCGGGATACTTTCCGGTCGACGAGTTGCTTACGCTGCGCAAGTTCGGAACGCGGCTTCAAGGTCACCCCGAGCGCGTTCGGCTTCCGGCACTCGAGACGACGTCGGGTCCTCTCGGCGAAGGGCTGGCGCAGGGTACGGGGATGGCGTTGGCGGCAAAGATGGACGGCAAGAGCTGGCGCGTTTACGTCGTCACGTCCGACGCCGAGCACCAATGCGGTTTGCATTGGGAGGCCGTACTGACCGCCGCGAAGTTCAAACTGAACAACCTGATCTCCATCATCGACCGCAACTTCATTCAAATCGACGGCAGCACCGAGGACGTGATGCCGCTCGAGCCGCTTGCCGACAAGTATCGCGCCTTCAATTGGAACGTGATCGAATGCGACGGCAACGACATCGAGCAGTTCGTAGCCGCCGCAGCGCAAGCGCAGGCGTCGCACGAAAGACCGAGCGTCATCATCGCGCACACGGTTCCGGGCAAGGGCGTGAGCTACATGGAAGGCGACTACACGTGGCACGGCAAGCCGCCCAATAAAGAACAAGCGGATGCGGCGCTTGCGCAGTTGCAAGCCGAGCGCGAAAGGATTCTGGCGAATGCATAGCACCAAGCTGCTCAACGGCGCGGCCGCGATGCGCCTCGCGCCGCTCGACGACCCAAAGAGCGTCAAGCAGGTTCCTACGCGCAACGGCTTCGGCGAGGGATTGATCGAAGCGGGCAAACGCAACTCGAACGTCCTGGCCATCTGCGCGGACCTCTCGGAGTCGACGCGCATGCTCGGTTTCAAGGAGGCGTGCCCGGCGCAGTACATCGAGATCGGCGTCTCCGAGCAGTTGCTCGTCGCGATGGCCGGCGGATTGGCGAGCGTGGGGAAGATTCCGTGGATCGCGAGCTACGCGATGTTCAATCCGGGGCGTTCGTGGGAGCAAGTGCGCACCGTGATGGCGCTCAACGAAACCAACGTGAAGATCGCCGGAGCGCATGCGGGCGTTTCGGTCGGGCCCGACGGCGCGACCCATCAGGCGATCGAAGATATCGCGATCATGCGCGTCATTCCGCACATGACCGTCGTGGTGCCGTGCGACGCCGTGCAAACCAAAAAGGCGACGCTGGCGCTCACGGATTTGAACGGCCCGGTCTATCTGCGCTTCGGACGCGAAAAATCTCCCATCGTAACGACCGAAGAGACGCCGTTCGAGATCGGCCGCGCGCAAGTGCTGCGCGAAGGCAGCGACGCGGCGATCGTCGTCTGCGGCATCCTCGTCTACAACGCGCTCATCGCCGCCGAACATCTGGCGCGTGAGGGCATCGAGTGCCTCGTGCTCAACAATCACACGATCAAACCGATGGACGAATCGGCCGTGACCGCCGCGGCCGAACAGTGCGGCGTCGTCGTCACCGTCGAAGAGCATCAAATCGCCGGCGGCATGGGTTCCCGCGTCGCGGAGATCTTGGCGCAGCGCAGGCCGGTGCCGATCGAGTTCGTGGGCGTCGCCGACCAGTTCGGTCAATCGGGCGATCCGGCCGAACTCATCGAGCATTACGGGATGGGCACGCGCTCGATCGTGGAGGCCGTTAAGCGCGCGATCGCGCGCAAGTAGCTAAAGATTGCGCAGCGCGATCATCTCGCTGGCGGAGTCGCGGTTGCCGTTGCACGAGATTCGCCGCGGGGCGGGCAGTGTGCGCACCGTAAAACCCAGTCCGCGGTAGAGTTCGAGCACCCGATCCGTGGCCTGATTCGAGGCAACGACGGGTCCGGAGTGCGCGGCCAGCCAGTGTGCCAGCCGCACTTGCTCGGTCCATGGGAACCCCCCGGCCGAGTACGACGTGAACTCTACGTCGTACGGCGGGTCTGCGTAAACGAAATCGTCCGGCTCCAGCGATAGAGAGGAAAAGTCGGCGCACGCGAACTCGTAGCGCGTCAACGCGTCTTTATAGCGCGTAAAGTAGGCAGCGTCGCGATACTCGATCCGTTTGTATCTGCCGAACGGGACGTTGAAATAGCCGGACGCGTTAAAGCGGCACAAGCCGTTGAAGCCGGTGCGGTTCAAATAGTAGAAGAGGACGGCAGCTTCCAGCGTCTCGGACTGCGCGGTCGCGATCAGCTCGTTGAAGCGATCGCGGTTGCGCGCGAAGACGGCGCGATCGTTTTCCAGCCGCACGTCCACCGCGGACGGATCGAATCCGGCCTGCAGCCACCGGTAAAAGGCGATGACGTGCGCGTTGCGATCGCACAGCAGCGCAGCGCGCGGACGCAGGCCGAGCGCAACGGCGAGTCCGCCGGCGAACGGCTCGACCAGGCGCCGATGCGAATGATCGCGCCAGAGAGGCTCCAAATGCGGGAGCAGCCAGCGCTTTCCGCCGGCCCATTTGAGCGGCGGGGTGAGGGTGCTCGCCGTCTTAGCGGCGCAGCCCGAGGTCGGAGATCAGCTTGCGGTAGCGCTCGAGATCCTTGTTCTGCAAGTAGTTGAGCAGGCGGCGGCGCTGGCCGACTTGCAGGAGCAAGCCGCGGCGGCTGTGATGATCCTTCTTGTGGATCTTCAAGTGCTCGGTCAGCTGATTGATCGAAGCCGTCAGGATGGCGATTTGCACGTCCGCGGAACCGGTGTCCGACGCGGAGTGGCCGAATTTGGCGGCGATCTCCGCCTTCTGTTCTTTGCTCAAGGGCACGGTGGAAAGGGCTCCTTCTTCAAGGATTGGCTCGCTTCGGGTACAGGTCGAGGCGGATCCGTCCCGGCGACCGGGGCATCATACCAAACGACCGCGGCCGGGCGCAACCGTCCCGGCGGTACCGTATGAGCGGACCGCTCGGCGGCCTGAACGTGCTGGCTGCCGTCACCAACATCCCCGGACCGCTGGTTGCGGCCCACCTTGCCCGGCGCGGCGCCGCCGTCACCAAGATCGAACCCGAGAGGGGAGATCCGCTCGAGGCGTCCGCCCCCGCGTGGTATGCCGAACTGACGGCGGACCTGACGGTGATGCGGCTGGATCTTCGCTGCGCGCAAGCGACCGTGCTCGCGCTCGCCGCCCGCGCCGACCTGCTGATCACCTCGATGCGGCCGCGAGCACTGCAGGCCTGCGGCTTGGACTGGAGCCGCACGCACGCCGCTTTTCCGCGGCTTTCACACGTCGAGATCGTCGGCGAGGGCGGCGATCGCGCCGGCGGCGCGGGTCACGATCTGACGTATCAAGCCGTGGCCGGATTGCTCACGCCGCCCGCGATGCCGCGCACCGTCTTTGCCGATATGTTTGCGGCCGAGCGCGCGATCGCGGCGGCGCTCGAGGCGTTATACGTTCGGGATCGCACCGGTCTGTCGACGCACACGGAGATCGCCATTGCGGACGGCGCGCGAGCGCTGCGCGCCGCGTACGAACACGGACTGACCGCGCCGGGCGGTCCGCTCAGCGGTTCCTTCGCCGGCTACGGCCTGTATCGTACCGCCGACGGATGGGTTGCGCTCGCTGCGCTCGAGCGTCATTTTCAGGATCGCGTCGTCGCGTCGCTCGGCGTCGCGTCGCTGGAGCGTCCGGCGCTCGAACAGCGCTTTATCGAGCGATCGACGGCGTATTGGCAAGAGAAAGCGCGGCAAGACGATCTGCCGCTGGCGGCGATAGAATGAACGCCGTCATCATCGACGCCGTGCGCACGCCGATCGGGCGGCGCGGCGGCGCGCTTGCGGGGCGCCATCCGGTCGATCTGCTCGCGACGGTTTTGCGCGCGCTCGTCGCGCGAACCGGCATCGACCCGGCGCAGATCGACGACGTGCTTGCCGGATGCGTGAGTCAGGCCGGCGAGCAATCGCTCAATATCGCGCGCAACGCGCTGCTGGCTGCGGACTTCCCCGCTTCGGTTCCCGGCGCCACGATCGACCGGCAGTGCGGTTCGAGCCAACAGGCGATCGCGTTTGCCGCGGCGGGAATTGCAAGCGGCGACTACGATGCCGTCATCGCGTGCGGCGTCGAATCGATGACGCGCGTACCGCTGGGTTCGTCGTGGAAGAACGGGCCCGGAATCCCGTCCGAGCATCTGTACGACCAAGGTGTCAGCGCCGGAATGGTCGCGCGGCGCTGGCACATGCACCGCGAAGAACTGGACGCGTACAGTTTGGAAAGCCATCAGCGCGCGGCCGCCGCCTGGTCCGCCGGCGCGTTTGCCGATCACGTCGTTGCACTGCCGGAACTGCAGCGCGACGAAGGCATCCGGACCGGCACGTCGATCGAAAAGCTCGCGGCGCTGCCCCCGGCGTTCGAAGAACGCGGCCTCATTACGGCCGGAAACTCGTCGCAGATCAGCGACGGCGCCGCCGCGGTGCTGATCGGTTCGGAATCGTTTGCGCGGCGGCTCGGGCGCGAGCCGAAGGCGCGCATCGTCGCAAACGCGCTGGCGGGTGACGATCCGCGCATCATGCTGACCGCTCCGATTCCCGCGACGCGGCGCGTCCTCGAGCGCGCGGGCCTGCCGTTCGACGCGATCGATCTCTTCGAAGTCAACGAAGCCTTCGCCAGCGTCGTGCTCGCGTGGATGCGCGAATTACGCGGGGACCGCGCCAAAGTCAACGTCAACGGCGGGGCGATCGCGATGGGTCACCCGCTCGGCGCTTCCGGAGCACGCATCATGGCCGACCTGGTGGCTGAGTTGCGCCGGCGCGGCGCCCGCTACGGCCTGCAGACCATGTGCGAGGGCGGCGGGATGGCGAACGCGACGATCGT
>Ga0070740_10003931_pt1 | contig 15142 bp, 14 predicted proteins | sample Coa_R2_FD_67286 | JGI IMG/M metagenome (GOLD analysis project Ga0070740, IMG submission 67286) | Surface soil microbial communities from Centralia Pennsylvania, which are recovering from an underground coalmine fire - Coalmine... | ecosystem: Environmental > Terrestrial > Soil > Unclassified ... | reverse complement strand
AGCGCTCGCGCCTTCGATAAATTTCGAGCAGGTACCAGAAGAAGACGGCGGCGAGCGCGCAGACGAGTCCCGCCGCGACTCCGGTCTTCCATCCGATGACCTTCTGCGTCGCCACGTACAGGTCGAGGCCGAGGCCGAGCGCGAACGGCAGAAGCGCGAACTTCATCAGTCGCGACGTGTACCTGTGAATCTCCTCCGTGTCTTTGCCGCGCTCGACGATGCGGTGATACGCCATCGGCGAGATGAGCAGCCCGATGGCGACGAGCAGGAGGCCGAGGCCAAGGAGCTTCAGCGCCTGCGAGATGACGGGCAGTGAGTCGAACCCCTTCTCGAAGAACGAGCGGAACTGCAAGCCGACGAGAACCTGCGCGCCGAGGATGAGCATGCGCGCCTCGTCGAGAACGTTCTTGACCTTCTCCTGTATGTCCGGCATCAGGTTTCTCAGGTCGGGGTCTGATTCTTTCAGCGCCCCGCGTTTCGCCAGAGCCTTTGCAACTCGCGCTTCAAAACTTTTCCCGTCGGCCCCTTCGGAAGCGACTCGACCACGCGCACCGTCTTCGGGCACTTGTAGTCGGCGAGGTGCTCGCGGCAGTAAACCTTGATCTCGTCTTCGCCCGCCGCATGGCCCTCTTTCAGAACGACGAAGGCGGCGACCTCCTCGCCGTACAGCTCGTCGGGCACGCCGATGGCCGCGGCCTCGGCGACGGACGGGTGCTTGTAGAGCAGCTCGTCAATCTCGCGCGGGTAGATGTTCTCGCCGCCGCGGATGATCATGTCGGACTTGCGGTCAACGATGTGGAAGAATCCTTCCGCGTCGCGGAAGCCCACGTCGCCCGTGTGGAACCAGCCGCCGCGGAAGGCGCGCGCCGTCGCTTCTTCGTTTTTGAAGTAGCCCTTGAAAATGTTTTCGCCGCGCATGACGATCTCGCCCGGCGTGCCGTCCGGCACTTCGTTGTCTTCGTCGTCAACGACGCGCATTTCGTTGCCGATGCTCAGGCCGCAGGAACCCGCGCGCCGACGCTCGTCGGGCGGGTTGAAGGTCGAGCGGCAGGTTGACTCCGAAAGCCCGTAGCCTTCGACGACCGGACAGTTGAACGTCTGCTCGAACCGCCGCATCACCGCGGCGGGCACGGGCGCGGAGCCGCACATCGCGAACCTGAGACGCTCGGTGCTCAAGCCTTCGGGCACGCCTTCGGGGTAGGTCGCGAGCAGCATCGAGAGCATCGTCGCGACCGAACCGAAGGAAGTTATCTGATAGTCGCTGACGATCTGCCAGTGGCGCGACGACGAGAAGCGCGGGCTGACGACCGTCGAAGCACCGGCGTAGAGCGCGCTCATCGTCGTCACCGAGACGGCGTTCATGTGAAAGAGCGGCATGATCGACAGAAGCCTGTCGTCTTCCGTGAAGCTCAGCCACTCGACGATCTGCCGCGCGTTGGCGATGAGGTTTCCGTGCGTGAGCAGGCAGCCCTTCGGCTTTCCGGTCGTGCCCGAAGTGTAGATGATGATCGCCTCGTCGTCGCGCGCGAGCGGCGTCTCGCTCCAAACGCCCGGCTCCGTCGAATGCCCTTTCGTCGCCCCCGCCTCGTCGTCGAACAAGACGGCCTCGCGCAAGTCTTGCAGGCGCGCGCGAATCTCCGTGACCTGTTCGGCGAACTGCGAGTTGTAGAGCAGAAGCTTCGCCTCCGAGTTGCCGACGACGTAAGCCATCTCTTCCGGCTTCAGAAGAGAGTTGACCGGCCCGGCGAGCGCGCCGAGTTTGAAGCAGGCGAAGTAGGCGATGACGTACTCGGCGCTGTTCGGCAGAACGAGGCTCACCACGTCGCCCTTGCCCACGCCGAAGGCCGAAAGCATATTCGCGGCGCGGTTCACCCCCGCGTCGAACTCGCGGTAGGTGAAGCGCCTGCCGTCAGACTCCGAAAAGAGGAAGACCTTTTCGGGCGTCGCCGCGGCGCGCGCTTCTAAAAGTTCGCGGAGGCTTCCGTAGCCCGCAGTTTTCCCGTCGTCACTGAAAGTCATGCGCGTCAGAGCCGGGCCGATTCTTCTTTAAGTCGCACCGGGCCGCAGGGTGTGTCGAACGCACGACATGATAGCGGAGGACGCGGAAAACGGCGAAGCCCGCAGGGGCGATTCACTCTTTGACTGCGCGCCCGGCGTGTTATATTTTCGCCTGCGCCGGACGCCGCGCTCCAGAACTTAGCTTCCGTTCACTTGCGCGGGAAAAGCTCGAACAGCCCCCAGCAGACGACAGCCGCAGCGCTGTCGCCTTCCGTCAACGAAACTGTGCGAAGAAGAAGTAGGCGAACCCAAGAGTTCTCATGGACACTTATCGCAATTTTATAAAAGGCGAGTGGGCCGAGTCCGCCTCGCAGAAGACGGTCGAAAACGTAAACCCCGCGAACACGGATGACGTGATCGGCGTCGTCAAGCTCTCGACGCGCGAGGAGGCGCGGCGCGCGGTCGAGGCGGCGGCGGAAGCCTTCCGCACGTGGCGCTCGACGCCCGCGCCCGCGCGCGGCAAAATCGTCGCCCGCGCCGCGCGCCTGATGGAAGAGGACAAGGAGAACCTCGCGCGCATACTCACGCGCGAGGAGGGCAAGACTCTGGGCGAGGCGCGCGGCGAGCTTCAGCGCTCGATCAACGTCGCGGAGTTCTGCGCGGGCGAGTCGCGCCGGATGAACGGCGAGACCATCCCCTCGGAGCTTCCCTCGAACTTCGCCTACACCATCCGACAGCCGCACGGAGTCGTCGCCGTCGTCACGCCGTGGAATTTTCCGGTCGCGATTCCGGTCTGGAAGATCGCGCCCGCGCTCGTCGCCGGAAACACGGTCGTCTTCAAGCCCGCGACGAACACGCCCGCGACCGCCACACGCATCGTCGAAATCTTCGCCGAGGCCGGAGTGCCCGCGGGCGTCTTGAACCTGATTCTCGGCTCCGGCTCCGAGGCGGGCGACGAAATTGTGAGCCACCGCGCCGTGCGCGCCATCTCCTTCACCGGCTCGAACGGCGTCGGCATCAAGCTCTACGAACAGGCCGCGCGCCGCGGCGTCCGCGTGCAGTGCGAGATGGGCGGCAAAAATCCCGTCGTCATCCTCGAAGACGCGGACATGAGCTTGGCCGTCGAGTCAACGGCGCAGGGCGCGTTCGGCTCGACGGGCCAGCGCTGCACGGCGACGAGCCGCGCCGTCGTCATCGAGTCGGTCGCCGACGAGTTCGTCTCGCGCGTCACGGAGCGCGCGAAGTCTCTGCGCCTCGGCGACGGCATGAACCCTGAGACCGAGGTCGGGCCGATTGTTGACTCCAGCCAATTCAAGTCAGTCCTCGGCTACATGGACATCGGGCGCGAGGACGGCGCGGAGTTGGTCTGTGGCGGCGGAGTGGCCGACGGCGGGGGGCTTCGCAAAGGCTTCTTCATCCAGCCGACCGTCTTCGACCGCGTCACGCCCGACATGAGGATCGCGCGCGAAGAGATTTTCGGCCCCGTGCTTTCCGTCCTTCGCGTCAAAGACTTCGACGAGGCGATGCTGGTCGCCAACGACTGCGAGTACGGCCTCTCGTCGTCCGTCTTCACGAACGACGCCGCGCGCGTCTTCCGCTTCGTCGAAGAGATCGAGACGGGCATGACGCACGTCAACTCGCCGACCACGGGCGGCGAGGCGCACGTCCCCTTCGGCGGCATCAAGGCCACGGGCGTCGGCGCTTTCGAGCAAGGCTCGACAGCGCTCGACTTCTACACCGAGCTGAAAGTCGTTTACGTTGACTACACGGGGCGCAAGCGCGAAGGCAATCTTTATTAGAGGGGGCCGCGATGGAAAACGCTTCGTACTATTTTATCGGGCTGCTTACGCAGTTGCCTACGTTTTTAACCACGCTGGTCTGCGTTGTCGTCGCCCTGGTCGGTTGGAAACGCCACCCCCGAACCTCGCTGCTCGTTATCCTGAGCCTCGTCTTGCTGCTGTGCGAGGGTCTGGCAATTGGGGCCGTTGAATACTTCGTCCCCATCTGGCTTGAGAACAACGGCAAGACCGAGAGCTTCGGCTCCTTCTATATGATCACGGGCGTAATTTACAACTTCGCGGAGGCGCTCACGCTGGCGCTGTTGCTGTGGGCCATCTTCGGTCGCAGGACGCAGGCCGGCGCGCAAGCATTACCGGCGTAATCTTCAGACAAGCGGGGCCGTGTGAGAGTTATCTTAAAGGGCAAGCGGGAAACGCATCTTTCTGACCAGCCGCGGGGCGAGGGAGGATTCGATGGACTCTGCCTGGTTTCTGCTCCGCAGCACTTTGCTGAGAACGCCGACTCTCATTCTGTTCGTCGTGGGCGTGTTGATCGCGCTCGTTCGTTTCAAGCGTCACCCGAAAGTCTCCGCGCTGGCGCTGGCGGGACTGTGCCTGTGGCAGCTTGAAACATTTACCTTCATTCTTGTGAGGAAGAACCTGTTGGACTGGATACGCGGGCACGAGTGGACGCCCTCAACGGTTTACATCGCACTCAACGTAACGCAGGATTTCTTCTATTCCGCGATGTTGGCCCTGCTGGTCGCGGCGGCCTTCACACAGCGCGGTAATCGTCTGACAGCCAACAACTGAGCAAAGCCATGAGCAAACCTGAGACGCAAACCCAACCATCTGAAACCGTCCGCAGGCACAAGGAATTTCTCTTCCCCGCCGTCGCGATGTATTACCAGGAGCCAATCGCGCTCGTGCGCGGCGAGGGCGAGCACGTCTGGGACGATCAGGGCAACAAGTATCTCGACTGCTTCGGCGGCGTGCTGACCGTCAGCGTCGGCCACGCGAACCCGAAGGTCACGGACGCGGTCGTCGAGCAGGTCAGGACGCTGCAACACACCTCGACGCTCTACGCCAACAAGCCTCAGTCCGACCTCGCCGAGAAGCTTTACCAGATCACGCCCGGCAAACTTAAAAAATCCTTCTTCACCAACAGCGGCACCGAGGCCGACGACACCGCGATTCACGCGGCGAAGACCGCGACGGGCCGGCACGAGATCGTCGTCCTGCGCCACAGCTATTCGGGCCGCTCGGCGACGGCGCTCTCGGCGACGGGCCATTCGACCTGGCGGCCCCTGCCGCCGCAGGTCGCCGGCATCGTCCACGCGCGCGCGCCTTACTGCTACCGCTGCCCGTTCAAGCTCAGCTACCCAGAATGCGGACTCGCCTGCGCCGAAGACATCGAAGAGTTGATCATGACTTCGACGACCGGCGAGATCGCCGCCTTCATGGCCGAACCCATCCTCGGCGTCGGCGGCTTCATCGTCCCGCCGCCCGGATACTTCGAGCGCGCCGTCGAGATCACGCGCAAGCACGGCGGACTCTTCATCGCCGACGAGGTGCAGACCGCCTGGGGCCGCACGGGCGACAAGTGGTTCGGCATCGAGCACTGGAACGTCGAGCCGGACATCATCACCTCGGCCAAGGGACTCGGCAACGGCGTCCCCGTCGGCATCACCGTCGCCACGCCCGAAGTCGCCGACAAGTTTCCGGGGCTGACCTTCTCGACCTTCGGCGGCAATCCCGTCTCGATGGCCGCCGCGCTCGCCGTTATAAAGTTCATCGAAGACGAAGACCTGAAGCGCAACGCCGCCGAGGTCGGCGCGCACTTCCGCCAGCGCCTCGAAGAACTCAAGGACAAGCACTCGGTCATCGGCGACGTGCGCGGCATGGGACTCATGCAGGCCATCGAGTTGGTCAAAGACCGCGAGACCAAAGAACCCGACCCGCAGTCCGTCCTCCGTGTCTTCGAGGAGACCAAGCGCCGCGGCGTCCTCGTCGGCAAGGGCGGACTCTACGGCAACGTCATCCGCACCGGCGTCATGCTCAACTCGACGAAGGACACGATTGACCAGTTGATTGACGCGCTCGATGCGTCATTTGCAACCGTCTGAGGAAGGCTTCGATGAGAACTCTCATTCGCAACGGTCGCGTCGTCACGGCGGTTGATGACTACAAGGCCGACATTCTGATTGACGGCGAGACCGTCTCGACCATCGGCGCGAAGTTGGACATTGAGGCCGACCGGGTGATTGACGCGGCGGGCAAGCTCGTCATCCCCGGCGGCATTGACCCGCACACGCACATGGAGCTGCCGTTCGGCGGGACGGAGTCGTCCGACGACTTCCGCACCGGAACGATTGCCGCGGCGCACGGCGGGACGACGACCATCATTGACTTCGCCGTGCAGTACAAGGGGCAGTCGCTCGTCGAGGGCTTGGACAACTGGCACGCGAAGGCCGAGGGCAAGTGCGCGATTGATTACGGCTTCCACCTCATCACGACCGAGTTGGAGGACAGCCAGATCGAGCAGATGCACGCGTTGATGGACGAGGGCGTGACGAGCTTCAAGTTGTTCATGGCCTACCCCGGCGTCTTCCTCGTTGACGACGCGACCATCTTCCGCGCGATGTCGGCGGCGGGCGAGCGTGGCGGCCTCATCTGTATGCACGCAGAGAACGGCGTCGTCATCAACGAGATCATCAAGCGCGCGCTCGCCCAAGGGAGAACCGCGCCGAAGTACCACGCGCTCACGCGACCGACCGTCGCCGAGGCCGAAGGCGTCCACCGCGCGATTGCGATTGCGGAGATGGCCGAGTCGCCCGTCTATATCGTTCACCTCAGCTGCGCCGACGCCTTGAATCAGGTGCGAGAGGCGCGCGACCGCGGCCTGCCCGCGTTCGCCGAGACCTGCCCGCAGTATCTCTTCCTCTCGATTGACGACTACGGCGAAGGCTTCGACGGCGCGAAGTACGTGATGACGCCGCCGCTCCGCGAAAAGTCGAACCAGTCGGAGCTTTGGAAGGGGCTGAAGACCGACGACCTGCAAGTGATCTCGACCGACCACTGCCCCTTCTGCATGAAGGAGCAGAAGGAACTCGGACGCGACGACTTCTCGAAGATTCCGAACGGCGCGCCCGGAGTCGAGAACCGCGTCCCGCTCATCTACAACGGCGGGGTCGTCGAGAACCGAATCTCGCTCAACCGCTTCGTCGAGCTGACCTCGACCGCCGCCGCCAAGATGTTCGGCCTCTTCCCGCGCAAGGGCACCATCGCCGTCGGCTCCGACGCCGACATCGTCGTCTTCGACCCCGAAAAGGAACAGACGCTCGGCGTCGAGACGAGCCACATGAACGTGGACTACAACGCCTACGAGGGGAAGAAAATCAAAGGCGTCGTCGAGACCGTGCTTTCGCGCGGTCGCGTCGTCGTCGAGAGCAACGAATTCAAAGGCAAGGCCGGCGACGGTCGGTTTTTGAAACGCGGCACGTGCGTCACAGCCTGAACGCGCCTTCAAGCCATAGTCGTGAACGATTCGAGCAAGAACGATTGGCTGAAAGATTTTCGTCGGCAGTGCGAGCGCAATCTCGCGCGCGGAGTTGAAGAGCGGATGCGCTACGGCTTCAACTACGTTTACAAGCCCGTCCTCGACGACGCGCGCTGGCGCTCTTTCTCTTCGACGGCAGAATATCGAGAGTGGTGTCGTGAAAATCTTCCGGCGTATCTGGGCTACGGCCCGCCGGATGCGTCGCAAGAGAAAATCCTCGATGCAGAGAGATAGTTTTCACCCGGCGCAGGTCACTGTCAGCTTCATTCTCAACTGAGGTTGCCAAAGCAGATGAGCCAAACCGAAGGCGAAGTCATCCGGCACGAGGACGGGCGGGTCGAGCTGCGCCCGGAGGCGACGGAGGAGATAAGGTACAGCCCGCTCTTCAACCAAGACCTCGCGCCCGTCCCCGTCGAGTGGCGCAGGTGGACGACGTATAATTACGCGGCGCTGTGGGTGAGCATGGCGCACTGCATCCCGACCTACATTCTCGCGGCGGGACTCATCATCAACAAGGGCATGAACTGGTGGCAGGCGCTCTTCACCATCCTGCTCGGCAACACAATCGTCCTCGTCCCGATTCTTCTGAACTCGCACCCCGGCACGAAGTACGGCATCCCCTTCCCCGTCTTCGCGCGCGCGAGCTACGGCACATACGGCTCGAACCTGCCCGCGCTGATGCGCGCGCTCGTCGCCTGCGGTTGGTTCGGCATCAACGCGTGGATCGGGGGCGAGGCGCTGCACACGCTCTTCGCCGCGCTCGTCCCCGGCTGGGAGACTCTGCTCGGCGGCGCGGTCTTCGGCTACACCGCGACGCGCTGGCTCTCCTTTCTCCTCTTCTGGGCGCTGAACATCTACGTCATCTACCGCGGGATGAACCTCCTGCGTAAAGTCGAGAACTGGGCCGCGCCCTTCGTGCTCGTGATGACGGCGATACTGCTCGGCTGGGCGCTCTGGAACGCGGGCGGCGTCGGGCCGCTTCTGAGCGCGCCCGGAAAGTTCCACAGCCTCTCAGAATTCATGCCCGTCTTCGTGCCATCCCTCACCGGCATGGTCGGCTTCTGGGCCACGCTGTCTCTGAACATGCCCGACTTCACGCGCTTCGGCAGGAGCCAGCGCGAGCAGGCCGTGGGCCAGATAGTCGCGCTGCCGACGACCATGACAGTCTTCGCGGCGATGAGCGTCTTGATCACCTCGGCGGCGCTCGCCATCTACGCCGGACTCCCCGAAGAGCAGAAGGCGCAACTCTGGGACCCGATGAAGCTCGTCGGCCACTTCAGCCAGGTGTGGGTCGTCGCCGTCTCGATGTTCACGGTCGTCGTGGCGACGCTCGCCGTCAACATCGCGGCCAACGTCGTCTCGCCCGCCAACGACTTCGCCAACGCCTTCCCGCGCTGGATTTCATTCAGCACGGGCGGGCTGATCACCGGCGTCATCGGCATCGTCATGCAGCCGTGGCGGCTCCTGGCGGACGCGGCCCGTTACATTGACGGCTGGCTCGTCGGCTATTCGGGCGGGATGGGCGCGATTGCGGGCGTGCTCATCGCCGACTACTGGCTCGTGCGGCGCAAGCAGCTCGCGCTCCCGGACCTGTACCGCACGCGCGGCGTTTACACATACGCGCGCGGCTGGAACTGGCGCGCGGTCGCGGCCACGCTCGCCGGATGCTTTTTCGCCTGGGGCGGACTCTTCATCGGCTTCATGTCGCCGCTCTACAACTACGGCTGGTTCGTCGGCTTCGGCGTCGCGCTCGTCGTTCACCTGGCGCTCATGAAGCTTTTGCCGCCCAAGGTCTCGGCGCAGGCCGTCGCCGAAGTTTGAGATTGAATTTCAGTCGGAGGAGAAAATACTCGGAGGTTTTTATGGCAAGAACTGTTAAATGCGGACTGATTCAGGCGACGAACGCCGCGCCCACCGACGCCGGCATCGAAGAGATCAAGCGCCAGAACATCGAGAAGCACCTGAAGATGATCGAGGACGCCGCCGCGCAGGGCGTGCAGATTCTCTGCATGCAGGAGGTCTTCACCACGCCCTACTTCTGCGCCGAGCAGCAGACGCGCTGGTACGAGGCGGTCGAGCGAATACCCGACGGCCCCACCGTGCGGCTCATGCAGGAGGTCGCGAAGAAACACTCGATGGTCATCATCGTGCCCATCTACGAAGAGGAGATCGTCGGCGTCTATTACAACACGGCGGCGGTGATTGACGCCGACGGCAAGTATCTCGGCAAGTACCGCAAGAACCACATCCCACACGTCAACCCCGGCTTCTGGGAGAAGTTCTACTTCCGCCCCGGCAACCTCGGCTACCCCTGCTTCGACACGGCCTACGCGCGCATCGGAGTTTACATCTGCTACGACCGCCACTTCCCCGAAGGCGCGCGCGCGCTGGGACTCAACGGGGCCGAGATAGTCTTCAACCCTTCGGCGACGGTCGCCGGCCTTTCGGAATATTTGTGGAAGCTCGAACAGCCCGCGCACGCCGTCGCCAACGGCTACTTCGTCGGCGCGATCAACCGCGTCGGCCACGAGCAGCCCTGGGACATCGGCGAGTTCTACGGCCAGAGCTACTTCTGCGACCCGCGCGGCCAGATCATCGCCGAGGCCCCGCGCGACAAGGACTTCCTCGTCGTCGCCGACCTCGACCTCGACAAGATTCGCGAGGTCAGAAACACCTGGCAGTTCTTCCGCGACCGCAGGCCCGACACCTACGGCCAACTCGTCGCCGATTAAGCGGAGGGCGCGCGGGCAAAACTCCGCCGGGGGAACTTCACCGGATAAGGAGAGACACTCATGGCCGACGTTCAAATCCTTCAGTGCCCCAGCTGCAAGGAGTACATCGCGAGCGACGCCGAGCGGTGCCGCTTCTGCTCGCGCCCGCTCGACGCGCAGACCAAACAGACTGCCGCCGCGGCGCTTCAGAAAGACAACAAGAGATATCGCCGCAGCCACTACCTGAAATATATGCTCACGGGCGCGGGCGTCTTCGCCGTGGGCGTCGTCATCACTGTCGGCACTATTGCGATGGCCGCATCCTCCGAAGGCGGCGGCCACTTCGTCGTTACGTGGGGGCTGATGCTTGTCGGGGCCGGGAATTTCCTCTACGGCTTGATCGGCATAATCGGGGAGACGTTCTCGAAGTAGCCCCTTCGCTCCTCGCTTCACAAGGAGTTCGGCCATGATTATTACCGGGAGCATCGGGTTCCGCGACTGGAGCAGCGCCGATCTTTACAACACCTACTTGCAGTTGTGCGAGCACGGCGAGATCGTCGAGACGAAGAACGCCAAGTACCTGCGGTGGGCGGTCGGCGACAACCTCCAACTCTGGACGCGGGTGAGGAACAGCGAGCCGGAGGTGCACTACCACCCGTGCTACGTGGGCGACGCGCGCATGAAGGTCGCGCTCGTCGAGAAGACGCCGCGCAGCAAGGAGATTTTTTCCGACGGGGCTTTCTTCTGCCGCAGCAGCGCGAGCGCGGGCAACGGCTGGGTCGCGGGGCGCGCGCCCTTCGTCTTCGACACGCCGTGCTTCCACAGCTACGACGACCTGCAACTCCCGCGGCTCGCCACCGTGCAACTGACCGCGTTCGCCTTCGGCTTGAAGGGCTACGCGGACGAGGACGAGTACGAGGTGGACTACCCCGGCGACGAGGAGGGCTACTGCTGGGACTACAAGCACTTCGTCCCGGCCTGCATGATCGAGGCGCGCGGCGAGGACAACGAGTTGCAGCCCGCCGGCGCGGAGGTCTCCGGCTACGTGCTGGACTCCGCCATCCTGACGAACCCCTCGACCGGACTCGACTTCTGCTGGGCGAAGGTCGAGACCATCGGCGGCGAGGTTGACATGGTCTGCTCGCCCGAACGCCTGAGCGGCTACGTCGTCAAAGGCGGCATCGCCGTCGCGAACTGCTACCTCTACGGTCGGCTCATCGAAGACAGGAGTAATTAACAACCAAAGGCCCGACACCCACGGCCACCTCGCCGCGGACTGAGTTATCATTATACGAGAGGCGATGACGGTTAGAACGAAAGAGGATGTCTTCGCGCTGCTGCGTCAGAACGGCGAGCAGCTACGACGCTTCGGGGTCGGACAGATTAGTCTATTCGGCTCGTTCGCCCGCGGCGAGGCGAGCGACGAAAGTGATGTTGACATCCTCGTGGAACTTGAGGCGGGCGGGAAATCCTTTGATAATTTCCTCGCCCTCGCCGAATTTCTCGAAGAGTTGTTCGGAAGAAAAGTTGACCTGCTGACCCCGGAATCGCTCAACCCGCGTTTTGGGCATTACATACTCAGCGAAGCCGAACATGCAACCATCAACGCGTGAATTCCTGGAACACATTCTCGACGAGGCGAAGTTTTTGCTTGACGCGAGTAAGGACATAGACTGGGAGTCATTCCGACAGGACGGGCTTCGCAGGCGTGCATTTGTCAGAAGCATCGAGGTGATGGGTGAGGCAGTCAAGCAAATTCCCGATTCGATCCGGCAGCAGTATCCGAGCGTCGAGTGGCGCGCGATTGCCGGGATGCGTGACCGCTTAATTCACGCCTATTACGGTGTGAATTATGAAATCGTCTGGGACGCCGTAACTAACAAAGTGCCGCTCCTCGCGTCCGAGATTGAGAATATTCTGGCGCGGGAGGATTTATAGCACGGCCATGCGGCGAGCCGCCGCGAGTTTGAAAGGAGAGTCATGAATCTCTCGATCACAGTTAACGGAATTAAGTTCCCCAACCCTTTCCTGCTCGGCTCCGGCCCGCCGGGGACGAACGCGCGCGTCATCAGTAAGTCGTTCGACGCGGGCTGGGGCGGAGTGGTGGCGAAGACCGTAAGTTTGGAGAGCGCGAAGGTCGTCAACGTCGCGCCGCGCTACGGTCGCCTGCGCTCGCGCGACACGGGCGAGATCATCGGCTTCGAGAACATCGAGCTGATCTCCGACCGCCCGATTGACGTTTGGCTCGACGAGTTCCGCCAGATAAAGAAAGAGTACCCGCACCACGTCCTCATCGCCTCGATCATGGAGGAGTACGAGAAGTCGCGCTGGCAGGAGTTGACGCGTGTGGTTCAGGACACGGGCGTTGACGCCTTCGAGCTGAACTTCTCATGCCCGCACGGCATGACCGAGCGCCGGATGGGTTCCGAGATGGGCGAGCACCCCGACCTGACCGAAGAGGTCACGAGATGGGTGACGGAAGTCTCGCGGATTCCCGTCTGGGCGAAGATGACCCCGAACATCACGAGCATCAAAGAGCCTTCGCTCGCGGCGGTGCGCGGCGGCGCGGTCGGCATCTCGGCCATCAACACCATACTCTCCGTCATCGGCGTTGACCTGAAGACGCTGCGACCGCTCCCGTGCGTCGAAGGCTACACCGTTCCGGGCGGCTACTCCTCGCAGGCCGTGCGGCCCATCGCGCTGCGGATGGTGAGCCAACTGGCGCGGGCGCTGCCCGAAGGCGTCTCGATCAGTGGCATCGGCGGCATCGAGCGCTCGCACGACGCCATCGAGTTCATGCTCCTCGGCGCTTCGACCGTGCAGGTCTGCACCGGAGTGATGCTCCACGGCGTCAAGATTATTGAAGAGCTTCAAGAGGGCTTGGCGCAGTTCATGACCGACAAGGGATTCGAGACGGCGCAGGAGATCGTCGGCAAGAGCATCCCGTTCTTCTCGACGCACATGGACTTGGTGCAGAAGATGAAGGAGGCCAAGCGCATCCGCGCGGGCGAGTCGAGCCGCGACAACGACTGGGCCGAGAAGGGCATCGTCGAGAAGACCGAGGAGCTTACTTCCGAGCGCACGGGCGACGGCGTCTGACGTTCGCGCCGCCGATTAAATTTCTTCGCGGCCTCTGCGCCTTCTCTGCGCGCTCTGCGGTTGAGTTCGGATTCTTTAACCGCAGCGATGCAAAGGAAGCGCAAAGGCCGCGAAGTTTTTTCTGACCCTCGAAGAAAAAACTTCCAACCTCCGCCCGCTTTGCTTAAACTGTCCGCGCCGCTTTCAAATCCGACGAGAGTCTTTCGGGGGGATTCATGTTTAGTCCGAAAAAACTTTTCGGCAAGCTCGTGCTTTTGGGTTTCGCCTTTCTCCTCGCGTCCGCTTCGGCCTTGCAGGCCGCGGCGAAGTCCGGCGCGAAAGAGAAGGTCTGGTACTTCGCCGTCTCCGGCGACTCGCGCGACTGCGGCGACCTCATCGTCCCGAAGATCGCCGCGTCAATCGAGCAGGCGCGCTCTCAAACTCCCGCCGAGTTCTACTGGCACCTCGGCGACCTGCGCGCACTCTACCGTGAAGACTGCGACATCTTGTTGCGCCGCGACCCGACGGCGAAGTGCCCGCCCGACGCGAACAAGGGCACGGACAAATATCCGTTCGGCCTCTACCTCGAAGAGGCCTGGGACGACTTCATCCAGAACCAGATCACGCCGTTCGGCAGGACGCCTTACGTCCTCGGCATCGGCAACCACGAACTCATCAACCGACCGCGCGATTACTTCGTGTGCAAGTTCGGGCGGTGGCTCGACGAAGAGCCTATCGCCTCGCAACTCAGGTCGGACGCGAAGCTCGGCATCCCCTCGGTTCCCGGCGGGACTTACTACCACTTCGTCAAGCGCGGTGCCGACTTCATCTACCTCGACAACGCCGACTTCGACGCGTCGTTCGGCGACACACAGCTCGCGTGGCTCGAAAAGGTTCTCGCGGCGGACGCGCGCGACCGTAAAGTGAAGACCATCGTCGTCGGGATGCACGCCGCTCTCCCTTACAGTTGCGGCTTCAGGCACGCGATGGACAGGAGCGTGAGAGGCGTGAACACCGGACTGCGTGCCTACGACATGCTCGTCCGGTCGCAGGAGCGCGACGGCAAGCGCGTGTACGTCCTCGCCAGCCATTCGCACTTCTTCGCCGAGGACATCTACGACACGCCGATGCACAAGGGGCACGTCCTCCCCGGCTGGATCGTCGGCACAGCCGGCGCGGAGCAGTACAGGGTCAGGCCCACGGATCGAATCAGGTACGGCTACATGCTCGTCGGGGTGCGCGACGACGGGACGATCTCGACCGAGTTCAAAGAGGTGAAGCGCGAAGACCCTCCGCGCGCGAGGGACGCGGCGGACGAGGCAATCGCCGACTTCTGCTTCAACCGGAACATGCAGCCGATGCCCGACGACCACCCGCCGCTCCCCGAATCCGACTGCAAGTGCCAGTGCAAGCCCTGAGCGCTTCGGCCCTCAAACTTCGCAGAGCAGCTTTTCGAGTCGCTGCTCGCGGATTCCGTAGAACTTCTTGAGTTCGAGGAATTCGCGCAGCGACTCTTCGTCACTTGCGGCTGCGCCTCTGCGGACGGCGGCGATCATCGTGTTCTTGCGCGTGTGCTCGGTCGAGACGAACTCGAAGACCTTGACGCGGTAGCCGGCGCGTTCGAGCAGGAGCGCGCGAAGGGAGTCGGTCACTGTCTCGGCCTCGCGTTCGAGGAGCAGGCCGTGGCGCAGCACGCCGCGGAGTTCCGGCGGCACTTTCATCTGCGGCCTCAACTCCTTGTGACAGCACGGCGCGGTGATGATGACCGAGGCGTCGGCCCTGACGCCTTTGTAGAGCGCGTCGTCGGTCGCGGTGTCGCAGGCGTGGAGCGCGATGAGGATGTCGGTCGAGGTCGGCTCGAAGTCTTCGATCAGACCGGTTCGGAATCGCAGCCGCTCGAAGCCCGCGCGCCGCGCCGTCTCGTTGCAGAGCCTGACGAGTTCGGCGCGCGACTCGACGCCCGTCACGCTCGCGCGCACGCCGAGCCGGTCGAAGTAATCGTAAACAGCGAAGGTCAG
>Ga0070740_10003930_pt1 | contig 15145 bp, 18 predicted proteins | sample Coa_R2_FD_67286 | JGI IMG/M metagenome (GOLD analysis project Ga0070740, IMG submission 67286) | Surface soil microbial communities from Centralia Pennsylvania, which are recovering from an underground coalmine fire - Coalmine... | ecosystem: Environmental > Terrestrial > Soil > Unclassified ... | reverse complement strand
CGCTTGTCACAATTTGGTGATACCACACAAGCAGAGTGGGTAAGTGCAATAAATCATATCAGCCAGGAGCTTCACCATGATTCATCTATCAAAGGAGTTGTGCTTGACCTCCGCAACAATCCAGGAGGCTATTTACCGGATGCGATCATGGTAGCATCCGAGTTTATCAAAAATGGTGTTGTTGTGTGGGAACAGGATGGTACGGGAGCAAAGAAAGCATACAACACGAGCGGGAAAGGATTGTTGACAGATGTACCGCTGGTTGTACTTATCAATAAAGGATCTGCATCAGCAAGTGAAATTGTTTCCGGTGCGCTTCGTGATAATGACCGGGCGAAGTTAGTGGGAGAAAATTCGTTTGGCAAAGGTATTGTTGAAGAAGCAGAGGATATGGGCAATGGTGCAGGATTGCATATTACGATTGCAAAATGGTTGACGCCAAACGGTACCTGGGTTGGCAATGGCAAAAACGGTACCGGACTCAAACCCGATGTGATCGTTGCACTTGATCCTAAACATCCGAGTATTGATACACAACTTGAAAAAGCAGTGGAAACAGTGCTGCAAGAATAACCGTTTGTATCGATAATACTTGACAAAAGGTTGTGTTTTGATACAATCTTCTCAGTATGGTAGGAAGAGTCGAAGGAAGATTACAATCCCCAATCCACATACTCGTCTTGATATTGGTTCTAATGATAGAATTGCTTCCCAGGAAGCCAAGGAAGAACCGGAAATAGGTAAGTATGTAGAGGGTACAATTGCTGAGAAAGATCCAAATGCTGTGGGAGAAAAAGCAATCAGGAGGGCTAAAGGAGTAATTGTTGGACAGAATAAACAAGGAGATGAATGGACAATCGTTGATGTAGGAAATCCTGATAGGGATGTTCTGGGAAGACCGGTATCGGAGCCGGGGTATACACCACAGAAACAAATCTTAAAAGATGGTACCACTATTGCTCCTATTCCTGAGCAGAGGAGAGGGCATATACAAGATTTATCAGAGAGGGTAAGAAAGGTACAGCAAGGACAGGATCAGAAGATTCACCCTTAATCCCTACAAAAATCAGATCGCGTTTTCAGCTTTTTTTAAGATTCCCTCGCTAGTCTTGTTGCTATGTTTCGTAAGTCTGTTATTGTATATTACATACAGAGTATTTATAATAAATTCATTCTATGAGAAGAGTCATTATCTTTATTATCGTTCTTGTTCTCGTCCTGGGATTGGCAAGTGCTGCAGAGAAATATATTCCGGCAGTCAATGATTTCATCAATACTAGTAATAGTATTTCCTTGCCGGAAAGTTCACAGCATGTCAAAGTTGTCACGGAAGAATCAATCACAATTTCTATTGTTAAACAAGCCGGTCCATCCGTTGTTACCGTAAGCGGTACTTCATCGCAGGCGTCTTCCGGTTCTCCATTTGATTTTGGGTTTCCGCCGTTTTTTGATTTCGGTCCCTCATCTCCTGGAGAATTGCAACAGCCGGATCAGAACAGTCCACAGAGTATTGGGTCAGGGTTTATCATCAGCAGTGATGGCATGATTGTAACCAATAAACATGTGGTAGATGATACGAGCATGACCTATCAGGTTGTTACCAGCGATGGGAAGAAATATTCGGTAAAAAATATTTATCGTGATCCTCTCAACGACGTCGCGTTAATCAAAATCGATCCCAATCAAAATCCGGGGAAGAAATTAGTACCATTAACATTAGGTGATTCTTCTCATTTGCAAGTCGGCCAATATGTTATTGCTATTGGTACGGCATTGGGTGATTTGCAAAATACTGTCACGACTGGTGTCATCTCAGGCCTCGGACGCGGCATTACTGCCGGCAGTCCCTATGAAGGATCAGTTGAGCAATTGAGCAATGTAATACAGACTGATGCTGCAATCAATCCTGGTAATAGTGGAGGACCGTTGCTCAATTCTTCCGGGCAGGTAATTGGTGTGAATACGGCAGTTTCCGAGAATGGACAGAATATTGGTTTTGCAATTCCGATTAATGTCATCAAAGATTCACTGACTAATTTCAATCAAAATGGCCAATTCAGCCGGCCGTTTCTCGGTGTATCCTATACGATGTTGTCCAAAGATCTGGCAATACTCAATAATTTACCGGAAGGCGCGTATGTGCAGGATGTGCAGTCTGGCTCGCCTGCGGATAAAGCAGGCATTCAACAGGGAGATGTGATTATTAAAATTGACGGTCAGCGGATTGATGCAAATAATCAACTTTCAACAGTGATTGCCAAGAAAAAAGTCGGTCAGACGATAACAGTGACAGTGTATCGGGATAATAAAACTCAGGATTTGAAAGCAACCCTTGCATCTGCACCACAACAGTAATATAATATAAGACATGCCAAAGAAAAAGACTCCTAAATCAAATAAAACTTCGAGAGGAGCAAAAGCAACAAAGCGTAACGAACAGCAAAAATCCTCTAAAAATACCTCTCAATCTGCACAAGCTGCAAAAGTAAAAAAGCCTGCTAAAAAAGCGGCTGTTGTCCAACAGACAGTTACATTGCCGCTGAAAGAAGAAAAAAAATCAGCTACTTCAGAAACAGGAAAAAAACCAGTATTTAAAGTCCGCAGAAGTTATCTTATCGCAGCAGCAGTGATTATTGTTCTTGGTATTCTTCTGTATGTCTATCGTAGTCTATTCGTCGCTGCGGTCGTTAACGGGCAACCGATCAGTAGACTCGCAGTGGTGCAGGCAGCAGAAAAACAAAGCGGCAAACAGGTACTTGAAACGCTGGTCCGTAATACACTCATTGAACAGGAGGCAGCAAAAGAACATGTGACAGTCAGTGATCAGGAAGTGAATGATCAAATGAAAACTGTTGAAAAAAGTCTATCAAAACAGGGACAAAATCTTGATCAGGTACTGGCAACACAGGGAATGACACGTGATGATTTGCGGCAATTAGTACGTATGGACAAACTCGTACAAAAGATGGTAGGGAAGAATATCAAAATTACTGACAAACAGGTGAATGATTACATCGCAAATAATAAAGATTCGCTGCCGCAGAATGAAAGCGATGCACAACTTCGTCAGGATGTTAAGTCGCAACTTGAGCAGCAAGAGCTGAATCAAAAAGCGCAGACCTGGTTGAATAATCTGGAAAGTAAAGCCCACATCGTCTACTTCGTCCAATACTAGGTCAGATATAAGATTTTCTCATTTTATTACTTGACAAATGGTGGAGTATTTATTGTAGGATAAATGGAGAGATGAAAAAGACAAAAACAGTAACTAAACGGACAGCGGGCAAAACAAGACGAGCCGCAAGGCATAGAACAGTGAGCGGACAGTTGTACGGACTTGAACATGATTTTATTATCATCGTCAGCGGCGGTTTCCTCGTGATTATCCTCGTAGTAATGCTCTTTTTGAGATAATAGATGGAATCAGTTAAGAATAGAGGTTCCTTTGTTTTGCCATGGTAGCAGGATCTTAATAGTTTTTTGATGATTCGATTGTGAGAGATAGTGCTTGATAATAGTGTATACATCAAGATCAAAAGTGACTTCATTCTGCAGTGATTCCTTCCGGTTGCCATCTTCATCAATTGTCACATTGCCAAGATAACACCATTGGTCAACAAGAAAATATTGACGTTTTCCATCAATTCCCTTTTCTTCAATAGCGATAGCGCCTTGAAACGGCCACCGGCTGATTTTTAAACCGGTAAACGCCATAAGAAATCGCAAATTATACAATTCAGGTTTCTCAAGTCCGAGACATGCACCTTTGCATTGTTCCAGTCGATAGGCAAAACAACCGCTGTTTGTTTTTTCAAGTCCCAGAAGTTTCTCACAAAGATGGTATTTTTTGGCAAGCTCTGCAAGTGTGGCTTTGGCTTGTCTTCTGGATTTGAAAAAACCCAGGAAGGATTGCAAATTGATTCTGGATTCTCCGTCAGTTGACGGATCCCCGGAAACATTTATGTTGTTTCTGGCTTGTCCACACGTCGTCCTGGCATTTGTCCAGGAATCCGAATTGCTCTGAAGATGAATAGCAGAAACATGTTCCAGATATGCTTCCTGGTAGCCATTTTTTGTCAAGCGGCTTTTTACTGCGACCATTTCGCGCTTCAGCCGGGATTTTCGATTATAGAGAGGCAAAAGTTTTTTGATGAGTTGTGATTCCAGCAGGAGTGCGCCCAATTCTCCTGCAGTCGTGATTGTTTCGATATGCGCAATTTGTTGGGAAATTTGCATTTCCACACCGTTTCGAATATCAGCGGCAAAGTGTGAAAGCACACGCTCGCGGATATTTTTGCTTTTGCCGACATAGAGGGGGACAGTTCCATAGAAAATATACACTCCCGGTTTTTCCGGCAGATTATCCAGGATCTCCCGTTTCAACTTAATCGGCAGCGATGGTTTTTTCAGACAAGTATTGATTGCTTTCTCCAATGCATCAGGAGGGAAGTTTGTCTGCAGATGGTGATAAAACTCTACTAGCACCTTGGCATCATCAAAGGCACGATGACGATTCAGACAGGTAAAGTTACAATGCTCAATGACACTATCAAGATTGTGATGTGACCATCCGGGGTAGAGCAGCCGGGAAAGTTTGACAGTACAGAGTTGTCTGGCAGTAAATGAATCAGTATGGCGGCCAAATTCACGTTTGACAAAACTATAGTCAAACCGGGCATTGTGTGCGACGAAAATGCAACCGGTCAAAAGTTCACCAATCTCATCCTTTATTTCGCGAAACGTAGGTGCGTTTTCCAAATCACCTGCTGTTATGCCAGTAAGCATAGTAATCTCTTTTGGAAGATATGCATGGGGATTGATCAACGACTGAAATGTCCGGATGATTTTATTATTTTCAACACGCAGGATGCCAATTTCAATGATTCGATCATACATCGATCGTCCACCGGTTGTTTCAATGTCAACAAAAGCAAGTTTGGCAGGCAGCATATTTAAGTTGAAAGTTCAGGTAAATCTCCATCCATGATGGCAGGTAAATTTTTCCATGATTTGTTTAGCCGGTGATCAGTCAGGCGATCCTGCGGGAAATTATACGTTTTGATTTTTTCAGCCCGCATCCCGCGGCCGACCTGCGTTGATTTCAGTGATGAAATTTGCTCCTGCCGTTTTACAATTTCAAGCTCCCACAATTTTGCCCGTAAAAGCTGCATCGCGATCTCACGATTCTGGACTTGTGAGCGCTCTGCTTGTGCAGTTACCACAATTCCTGATGGTTTATGCCGGATACGTACAGCAGTTGAAACTTTATTTACATTTTGTCCGCCGTGTCCGCCGGAACGAAACGCTTCAAATTCTATATCCTCAGGATTAATATGTAAATCAATATCTTCCAACTCAGGAAGTATGGAAACCGTTGCGGTTGATGTATGTACCCGGCCGCGTTTTTCTGTCGTGGGTATGCGCTGAACGCGATGTACTCCCGCTTCATATTTAAAGGTCCCAAAGACATGTTGTCCGGAGATTTTGACAACATTTTCTTCCAGCGGCTCAACAATAAAGCCTTTTTTCTGTGCAAAACGGCTATACATGCGAAGGAGTTCCTCTGCCCACATTTTAGCTTCATCGCCACCAGCTGCACCTTTCACTTCAAGGAGAATATTTCGTTCATCAAAGTTTTCCTGATTTTTTTTTTGTGATGCTTTGATACTTTCTTCCAGCTCCTGTTTTTGTTTTTCCAATTCAGTGACTTCTTGTCTTGCTAAATCCGCAAGCGCTGGATCATCAAGGAGCGGTCTGGTTTCCTCAATTTTTTTCTCAAGTTCCTGAAGTTGAGTATAACGATAGTCGTTCATACTAATGAGATTTAAGATTTAGGATTTAAGATCAATGAGTTTGATAGTGTATGTTTTTCTCATCAATACTATCTCTTAAATCATACATTATAGTTGCATGTTGGAGGGGGCTATTTTAGTCCCATCAGCATTTCGCGAAGGGTCTTGGGGGCTTGATCTTTTTTCTTCTTTTCTTCAACTTTTTTCTTTTTGGTTGCCTGGAATTGTGCTGCTTTCTGTTGCTGATGTTGGAAGCGCTGGATTAGATTCCCGGTGTCAACGAAGCGTTGCTGTCCGGTATAAAACGGATGGCACTTGTTGCACAACTCCACATGAATAACTTCCTGCGTCGAGCCGGTTGTAAATCTATTGCCGCATACGCAAATGACCTGCGCATTTGGATAATATGTGGGATGGATATTTGCTTTCATAACAAAACTATTATAGCTTATTTTTTAAGAGATGGCAAGCTAGATAGCGGCAGTCATCATGGTATATTGCAAATAAATAATGGCGTTGCTATACTGCAAGATATTCATGAAGAATGATGGTTTACTGAAGGATATAAAACAAGTTATCCAGGAGGAGATCGGCGGAGTAGAAAAACGGCTCAGTGCGAGGATAGATAGTGTAGAGGAACGACTCAGTGCAAGGATTGATAACGTAGAAAAACAACTTACCGTGAGAATCGACAGAGTAGAGAAGCAGTTTAATGGAAGGATAGATAGTGTAGAGAAACGGTTGACTGTAAATATTGATGGTGTAGAGAAACGCCTTACTAACAGGATCAGTGGAGTAGCAAAGACGCTCAATGAAAGAATAGATACGGTTGAAAAGACGCTCAACGGGAGAATAGAAAGTGCTGAAAAAAAACTCAACGAGAGAATAGAACGTGTTGAGTTGAAGGTGGAGGCTGTTAATCGTAAAGTTGATGTGCAAACGGAAGAGATTAAGCAGACAATAGAACAGGAAGCAAAATCGACAGCAGACGTCTTTTTTGAAACATTCAAAAAGCTTGATAAGCAGGAAGAGCCTGAGAGACGAATGGAGCGAATAGAAAAACATTTACATTTGAGTGGCAACTGAGTCTGTTGTTACCTCTTGTATGAATTCTGGTAGAGAAAGTTGTTTCTGTCTTCGGGTCTGCAAATTCTTTACTGTCAGCATATTTTTCTCTACCTCTTCCGGACCAAGAATAATGACATAGGGGATTCCCTTTTGGTCGGCGTATTTTAATTGTCTCTCCAAGGGCTTGTTGTTTTTTATCTCACCCAAATAAATTTCGGCATTGATAGTATTCGAACGAAGTCGTGAACAAAGATCCAAAGATTTTTGTTTTAATTCTTCGGAAAAAATTGTTACCAGCACTTGAGTCGAAGAAAGTGCTAAATCAGCGGGGAAAAGATTGAGCGCATCCATTGCCTCAATTGTCCGGTCAAATCCAAGTGCAAATCCCACTGCTGGAAATTGTCTATCTGCAAATATACCAATCAAATTATCATACCGTCCACCGCCACTAAGGGATCCGGCAGGATACTCTGCAACTTCGATTTCAAAGATAATCCCGGTATAATAGTCCAAGCCACGCGCCAGCGTAGGGGAGAATTGGATAGCTGATTCGTCAATACCAAATTGCTGTAATAGTTGTAAGACTGCAACCAATCGTTCTGTCATCTCTGTATCAAGAATTGATTGCAGCAAAATTCTCGCTTCTTCTCTTGTCCCGACCAGTTTACGTCCCACCAGTTCTTGAGAGACACCTTCTTTGCCAATCTTTTGTAATTTATCCAGAACAGCAATCGTTCCATTTGCAAGGCCGGTAAAAACTGCCCGGTCATTGAGCAAAACCTTTATCGTTTTAAATCCGAGCGCCTTATACGCTGCAATTGCTGTTGCGATAATCTCAGCATCTGCCAGTGCCGAATCAATTCCCACACTATCACAATCGCATTGATAGAATTCGCGGTAGCGTCCCTTTTGCGTATTTTCAGCGCGCCAGACTGGTTGAATTTGATAGCGCTTAAACGGGAAAGCGATTTCATTTTGATATTGAGCAATCACCCGCGCCAGCGGCACTGTCTGATCATAGCGCATCGCGACCCGGCGTTTGCCATGATCTTCAAACCGATACATGAGTTTTTCGCCTTCTTGACCGTATTTGCCGGTGAGGACTTCTTCATATTCCAGGACGGGTGTCTCAAGCGGCTCAAACCCGAAGCGTTCAAACGCCTGTTTGAGTTTGCTAATGACATATTGCCGCTTGCGGGACTGCGCCGGCAGAAAATCCCGGAAACCTTTAAGTGTTTGTGGTTTGATCATATTTTCATATTATACAATTTTTTTTGACTTCCTTGTAGAGCTTTTGTTCGTAGAATGCATATGGTTGTTTATAATAGTACGCCCATTCACGGTCACCATAGGAGAAATGCCACCATTCGCCATCAAAAGGTGCAAATCCACTTTCCATCATAAGAGAACGTAATAACATCCGGTTCTTTTTCCCTTGTTCTGTTATGTTTGGATAAAATGTATAGCAGTCTTTCTTAGAAAATTTATATAGTTTTCCTCCAAAATCTATCATTTTCTTAGTAGCTCTATTGATAAGTATGACATCTACTGCCCCTCCTGTCGGGTGACCCCCCACTGTGGGTACGGCAATAAACCGATGGGTTTCCTCATAAAGATCTATTGGATCCGGAAAAAATTTATAGCTCATCTTCTGTAATTGTTGAGAAAAATTTTTTGTTTGTACTTCCAGAGAACGGTAACCATACGTAACATAGAGTGATAAGGCACTATTATAATGGAATAGTTTTTTTTGTACCTCTTTCAATCTTTTTGCTACCTCCGTTCTAACGATAATTTTCCCTCCAAAAAACACACGCATGTCTGACATCTGTGCTTTATAACCCGAAGGAATCCTATCAAGCACGGTAAATTCCTCATTGTTTTCTTCTGTTTGGACATGCACAAGATCCCGATACTTAACCATCATTTTTTCTAAATTCTGGTAGATAGATTTTCTCATAATTATTTTTTAACCAAAAACAGTCGTGTATCCTTTTGCGTAGTTCCATCAGTACGCAATTGCTCCACGTCTTGCAGTACTTCTTCCAGTTGTGTAAATCCTAATGACTGATAGAGACTAATTGCTTTATAGTTATCAACAGATGTTCTCAATACGTAATTCTTCCCAATAGGAAGGTAGAGGAGTAACTCATCCATAAGCCTTCTTCCCAGTCCTTTTCTTTGTAGGTCATTTCTTATCCCAAGCTCAGCAATATACCAATAGTTATCAGCATCTATTGATGTTTTTGAAAGCAAATCAACAATTTTTCTCTCTTCAGTCAATGGTATTGCTGCTGCAAAACCTGCCACTCCATTTCCCGTTTTTGCAGTGCAAACAATCCCTTTTCCAAAGTAATAGCGAAAATCCTCCTTAATATTTTCTTCTTTTCCATCAAAATTCTCATAATAAGGAGGTCCACCAAAGGCTTGTTTATATGATTCAATTAATCCTAATCCAAATGCCTGCTCGAGCTGATCTGAAGAAACTATTTGGTCCAATACATAACTCTCTTCCTTTACTGTTTCCAGTACTCCATTTGCAAGTACATTTATCGGTCCTTGTATCTCTGCGTAAGTAAACTTCTTTTTAGTCGTATCATACTCGACAGAAATTTTTATATTGATACCGGAAGGCTGTTCAATAGGAACTTGTCTTATAGACCGGGAATTCTCTAAAGCAAGAACTAAACCTAACGCAGCCGTTCGACTTCCGCATGCGGTCTCATAATAGACGGTATTTACATCTCTTACGTAAACAACGGGATGTATTTTTAATCCTTCACCATTCCTTTGTACATAAATTACTCCTGCAGCAGGGTACTTTTGATCAAAGCCTTTTGCTTGTAGCACTTCCATGGCTTGTACTTTTATCGCTTCTGGATTTAATCCGGCAATTTTTTCGGTATCAAAAGTAACAATGTGTGTAATGCCTTCCATCTCTACGACATATGCATTATCTTCTCTCGTAATTTTTTCTATTTCACTATAGACAGGCATCTGTGCAAAAGATTCACCATTCTCTTTTATACCTGTCCGCAGTCTTTCTTTTACCCCCGATGTTTCAATCAACAGCTCACCTGGTTGTCCTCCCAAAAGCAGAAATGCAGCGCTTCTTGTGCCATTGCCACAAAATTCACCTCCAGCCATAGTAAATTTAGGTCGATTGAAATTACTATCGATAAATCCTACCTGCTCAACATTAGGATACAATCGCAGCATAATCTCATTCCAACGTTTCCGTTCAGTAGGAACAGGTGTTTTGCCGATAAAAAGACAAGTATCGTTCCCTCCCGGGCGGATAATTATAAATGGTAAACTATCTTTTAAACCATTATCTTTTTCTGGATTTCCCAGTTGTTCTTTCATAATTCCTCCTGTTATATTTCTACCTTTTCCACTAAAAAACCGCCTTCCGGCGGTGGTCTGATTATTCTTGTTACTAAACCAAAACAATCACACCGCCACAGGGGAAGCGTGATGATGGTTTTTGTTTTGTTGAGTCTTAGTAAGCCGTTTTAGCATAAGTTGATATCCTCCCATGCCAGCATTAAGCCATTTGCTGATTCGTGCAATTGTTGTCGAGCTCATACCGGTTTCTTTTGAAATCGTTGCGTATTGGACTTTATCATTAAGCATCTGAGCGACTTTCCAACGGTTGGCAAATTCTCTAATCTCAGGCTCTGTCAAAAGATCCCGAAAAAATTTCTCACATTCCTGTTCATTCTTCAAGGCAAGAATAGCTTTATATAATGATTTTATTCTCTTATTCATCCTCATACTTTAATTAACTAAAGTATAGCACTTTATCTTAATAAAGTCAATAGTATTTTGGATAATGTTTAATAGAAGGGGAGAGCATATCATGGAATAATCTCTCTAAGGTCTTTAGGTGCGTTTGTTACTTGTCTTACTCCATCTTCTTCCAACACAAATAAATCTTCAATTCTGATACCGAATTTGTCTGGTAAATAAATTCCCGGTTCGATTGAAAAAACCATCCCCGGTTGCAGTATGTCTTTTGAAAAAGGTGAGAGGTGGGGAGACTCATGTACTTCCAGCCCAATACCATGCCCGAGCGAGTGGGGAATTGAGGGAAATCCTTGTGAGATGATATAGTCGCGAGCAATTTTGTCAACAACAGAAGCGTTTATGATTTTTTTCTTTTGAGATTCTTCTCCGCACTTTGGCGGATCAGAAGGACGAAGAAAAGTGATTGTTTTTTCCTGTGCTGTCAGGACTGTTTCATACACACGTTTTGCTTCTTCTGATGCCCGGCCAAAGAAAACGGTTCTACTCATATCAGAACAATAGTTTTCGTATTTCACGCCAAAATCAAAAAGGATGACATCATCTGGTTTTAATTTCCTTTCTTGTGAAAGATGATGGGGTATAGAAGCATTTTCCGAAAATGCCACAATGGAACGGAAAGCGATGTCTGCCTGTTGTTTGCGTATAAACAGTTCCAGTTCTGTTGCCAGTGCTTTTTCTGTTATGCCGGGTTTGATATGGTTAAGGATATATAAGAATGCCTTATCGCCAATCTGACACGCTTTTTCTATTCTCTCAATTTCATGGTTGATTTTGATTGTCCGTAGCTTGCTCAAATCAGCTGGTGTGATATGGGGTATGATTTTTGCAAATTTTTGGTATTCAGATACAGTTAGATTATTGGCTTCTATCCCGAGTGTTTGTATGTTTTCTTTTTCAACAACTGTTTTTACTACTTGTTCGAGTGTGTGTCCACGTGTTATTTGTAAAAGTGTGAAATCTTTTACGTGTTGTCTGACTGCATCAGCATACAAAGGTGATGTAATGATGTAATTATTATTTCTTGTAACCAAAACATATCCGTCGCGTTCGTCTTTTGAGAAATAGGAAAAGCTTGTAAGATAAATGATATTGGGGACGGAGGAGATGAGGAGTGCATCAAACGAAGAGGTTGTAAGAATTTTCTTGATGATGTTCAGGTGATTCATTTACTAAGAAGCTAAGCAGATGAAGCAGGTGTCAGACTTTCTTCTGCTATTTTTGCTGCGACTACAGGTGGTCCTTTAAAAGCTTCTGCTGTCATACCCAAAAGCAGCTCACCAATAAATGCAAGGAATTTTGCAAAGAGCGAGTCTTCTTCACTCAGTACAGGCTGGCCGTTTTCATCTTTCTGGCTATTGTTATATATCTCTCTGTGAGTATTCCGCAAGACTTCGCCTGCAGCTTGGACAAGTGCAGAATTAGGATCACTTTCTATTTGTCCAGCAGTCCCTCCTGTCGTCTGCATAGCGTTCCGTGTTTCAGGGTTTGCAGAAAGTGGTGCAAGAAGGTCTCCAGCACGTTGCATTAATTCTGGTGGAAATTGTGCTATCGCAGCAGAGAATTTTTCTCTCTCTTCATCCGTCATTGGTCTTCCTCGAAGTTTATTAAATTGTTCAGCTAATCGTATAGCTTGATTGATTCGAGCTGCTTCTACTTGTTCTCTCTCTTTTTGCTTTTGTTCTTCTGTTTTTTCCGGGACATTTGCAGTATCAGATGGTGATTCCTGTGCTGGGAATTGTTGTGCCGCTGCTTCTGCTTGCGGTGGCGGTGGTTGTTGTCCTCCTTCTTGCGGTTGCGAAGCGGCAGGAGTTACAGCAGACTGTTCAACTGATGGCTGGTTTGCTGTTTGGTCAAGTGGCGGATTGTCAGGATGAGCAAATTGCATTTCATTTGTTGAAGGGGTATTTGTATTTTCAGAAGTTGGTGAAATAGCAGGTGTATTGCGTATTTCGGATTGTCCGGTTTGGGGGCTATTAGCAGATGCTTCAGAAGATGCAACTGGTGCGTCTGATGTATTTTTCTGTCCTACTAAACTTGCAACTTGATCTAGTTCTGGTGATGGTTCTGTGTTGGAGTCAGTTGTACTTGCTGCTTCAGCTGCTTGTACAGCAGATGCGTTCTGTGGAGTTTCTACCGGTTGACTTTCAGAAATTGGCGGTGTTACTGGTTCTATTGATGCAGCTAGCGGTTCAGTGTTTGGTCCGGAGGTAGTTGACGTTATCACGGATTCTGTCTGTGATTGTGCAGGTGTCTGTTCGCTTGGGAGGCCTGGTATTGGTCGTTTTTCAGTTGGAAAATATTGTTCATGGATTTGTTGATGAACGACTCCAGCCGGCCCCTGATTTACACCTGTACTTGGAGCTGACATTTCTCTATGAACCGATTTAGCTGTTTCTATCGCAGCATTTTTTATTTGTCCAGCGATTTCTCCAAGGGATTTTCTTCCAGGTTCCCCTGCCTGTTCACCTAATCTAGCTACTTGACCTATGGATTGTTTGGGGTGAGTTATTGTACCAGCAGGACCACCTGGTGTCTCTACTGACTTATCGGAATCCATGCTGGCTACGGCTGGCATTGCATCTTTTGGTCTAAGTCCTCTTATAAAGTTTCGTATTTTTGCTACTGCTCCTGTCTTTTGTGGTTCATTATTTGTAGATGGGGTTGTAACAGAACCTTCAGGGGTTGGCTGTCTTGGAGCCTGTGCTTCCGGTGTTTGTACTGGTGGTGTTGCTTCAGCTGTTGGGTTTGGCATATGCTTCTTTTGCGACCAGGAGTGCCTGGTCTATATTTCCATTTTGCAGATGTTGATGCATTATGTCAAGTGTCTGCTGGCGTTTCTGTTCTTCCAGCTCTGCCGCGTAGCTGTTATAGACAAACTTTGCCTGCTTATTTTTATCGCCGAGATTACGCAACTTTGCCAGGAGATCCTGTTTGTCCTGAACAGGCAAGAGACGTAAAAATTCCTGCGCCAGTTTTTGTGCATCATCTGGTGTCATCTCATTGTGTTGAATAGCTTGCATGATTTCAGTGAGAAGTTCTCTTTCAATTGATTCAACGGTAGTTGCCAATGCCGGATCAGCGTTGGGAGTGATGAGCGGTGGATTGTTTGGGGGGGTGTTATCCTGATCCATATAATGATAATAGAGGAGATGTGGCGGATTTGCAAGAGGAGAGAGTAGGAATGGCAACAATGAGTTATTTCTCCGGTGATATGCCGGCAGAAGGGGCTGCAGTGGGTGAAAGTGTGAGGGAGATGATTGGGTCTTTTGGTAAATCAGGAAAATCAATAATTCTTGTTGCAGAAATAATTGCTGTATCCTGTTTTTCCGGGAAACCGACAACGGTAATGCGGTCACCAACATTCATTTTTGAGAATCCATATTGTGAGAGCGTGCCATCGCTTGATGAGTAGACAGAAATTTTTGTGTCTACCTGAATATCAATTTTTATCTGTTTTTTGTTTTCTGTTGCCAGGGTAAGCATGGCATTTGTCCTGTCAATGTCAGAAACTTCTCCGCTGAGATAGGTGGGATCAACCGAGACATCAATAAAGCGGGCCAGAATCCGTTCTGATTGTTTGTTATAAAGACCTAATATGCGTACTTTTGTCCCTTTTGTCAAATCAGAGAGACCAAATGAGTTGTTGGAAGGCGATGAGAATTTGGTAATTTCGTCAACATCCACGAATCGTGTATTGTCGGAAATATCAGTGAGGGTTATCTGATTGTTGCTGACATCAGTGACTGTGCCGAGAATGCCGCGCTTTTCAACAAGATTTAATTTAGCGACACTTGAGGCGATTTTTTCTTTCAGTTGATCAATCTCCTGATTAAGTTTTTCACTCACTGTCGCCTGATTGGCTGATGAAGAAGCTTCAGGCGTCACGCTTGCTGTCGCAGCATGGGCGTAATGAATTGAGAAAGAAAAGAAAAAGAGTGCAGTTAGTATAATGAGTAATTTTTTCATAGTCTAAAAGGTCTACGTACTGATATTCTTTTAGAAATCTGCTGTTGAATACGTAATTGTCTGCGTTACAGTTTTTTCAGTGCCGTCGGCAAAGATTGCTTTGATTTGCAAAATGCTTGTTCCGTCCGGAATCGTTGTCGTGACAGAAAAGTCACCGTTGCCCGCGGGTTTGACCACCTGATCATCATCTTCAGTTGAAACAATGAGTGTTGCATTTGGCGAAGTCTTTCCGGCAACTGCAAGCGTTTTTTTATCAGAGACTGCCTCATTTTTCGGTGAATCAATGGTTAAAATATTCCCGTTGTTTGGTGTGGGACTGGGTTGTTTTGTTGGTGTCAATACTGACAGTTGCGTTTTTTGTGCAGGCAGCACTTTTGTCATTTGATAAAAATAAAACGCCACACCAGCAGCAATGAGTCCAACCAGCACTGCAAAAAATGATAAGATTATTTTTTCTATCTTCATGAATACTATAATAGCTCAGTTTAAGTCTTTGAGCAGGTAGGATA
>Ga0070740_10003928_pt1 | contig 15146 bp, 12 predicted proteins | sample Coa_R2_FD_67286 | JGI IMG/M metagenome (GOLD analysis project Ga0070740, IMG submission 67286) | Surface soil microbial communities from Centralia Pennsylvania, which are recovering from an underground coalmine fire - Coalmine... | ecosystem: Environmental > Terrestrial > Soil > Unclassified ... | reverse complement strand
GCGAGCAGGGTGCGCAAGGCTGCCCGGATCTCGGCGATGCCGAGCGTGCGCAGATCCTCGTTGAAGTCGCCAAGTCGAGGCGACAATGCGATCGCCTCGATTCCCGCCGCCTCGGCACGTTCGGTCAGAGCTGTCACCGCCGCGTCGCCCGCCGCATCGGCGTCGCGGGCGATATAGAGTCGGCGCAAGGTCAGCGGGAGCAGTATGGCGGCGAGGTGATTGGCCGAAAGCGCCGCGGCCATAGGAAGCGTCGGCAGCGCACAGCGCAGCGATAGCATGGTCTCGATGCCCTCGCCGGCGGCGAGCACGTCGTTCGCCACCCCGAAGCGAACCGCGTTGCCGAGAAGATCGCCCATGGCGCGTCGCGGCGTGTCGATCGGCGCCTTTCCGCGTCCTGTCGGAGCGAGCCAGGTCCGATGTGCGCCGGTGATCCCGCCGTCGAGATCGGTGACGCGGGCGATCATCGCCGGCCAAGTCTCGGTCGGAGCGTGCTCCTCTGGGCGATAGTAGCAGCGCGGGTGAAAGCGGAGCGCGCCGTCTTCGTGCAAAGCCGTAATGCCGCGATTGCGCAAATACGTTTCCACGAGAGTCCGTGCGATTGGTTGCGACATGGCGAACAGCCGCTGTGCCGCCTCCGGCGATCCCGTCTGCGCCGCCACACGTGCGGCTTTCGGTGATGGCTCCGGGTCCGGGCGAGGCAGACTCAGGAAGTGCCGCGCTTCGTCGGCGATGTCGTGGAAGTCGAGAAGGCCGCGGCTCTCGCGGATGACGTCGAGCAAGTCGCCGTGCTCGCCGGTCGCGGCGTCAGTCCATTTGCCGGCCGGCCCCTTCGGCGACTCCTTCAAGCGCACGAACATGGAGCGACCTGGCGTGTTGCGCGCGTCGCCGACCAACCAATAGCGGCCTTCGCGTCGGCCATTGGAAAGGTAGTAACGGCACACCGCCTCGGCGTCGCGCACGAGACGGTGTGCCAGTTCGGCAGCGTCGCGTGGCATCACGCGACCTCCCGCTCACCGATGCGCGCGAGCGGATAGCGCTCCAGAACTTTCCCCAACACGCCGACGCCGGTCGCATCGGTGGGGACGAACATGCGCAGCTTCCAGGAGATGATCTCGTGGAAGAGGCCGTAGGCTTTGAGCCGGTCCCGCATTGTATCGGCGAAGCCCGATAGCTCGATCCGGTTCGCGCCCATGACACGCGCGCGACGGAGCTGGAGGCCCTCGGCGAGATCGAGAACGGTGCGGCCGTCCATCAGCGCCGTGAACGCGTCCTCCGGCGTCAGTGTCGGTACGCCCATTGCCAGCGCGGTTGGGACCCAGGCTGGCGAGACCTTGCGACCGATGATGCGTTCGCCCACGTCGGTCTGAAGCCGATAGACGCGCGTCGACTCGTTCGGCAGGCGCTTCCAGATCGGCAGCAGCAAGCCGGCGACGATGTGGATCGTGCTGTCGGTGAACGCGGGCACTTCCGCGAGCTCAGCCTGCCAGGCGGCGGCGAAGCGCTCGCGATCGGCTTCGATCCAGTGGCTCTCCGCCATCATCTTCAAGGGCAGGCTATGATGCTCCATCGGCCGGATCAGCCGTATGCGCCGCTCGATCTCGCCGCCGTCGAGCATCAGGCTGGGCGCCGGAATCTGCACCGCCGCTCGGCCGGAGCGCTCGTTGATCAGCAGCATAGCGCGCGGATCGGAAACCCGATCCAGCGCTCCATCCAATGTTACGGGACGATTGCGCTCGCGCTGCGTGATGGTGAGAAGCCGCGTCTCAGCGCCCGTGCCGGGATGGGTATAGATCGTGCGCCGATCGGTGACGACGAAACTCTCGGCGCGGAGCGTCTCGAGCCCGACATCGTAGGTTCCGGATGCGATGGCGCCTTCAATGCGCGCTGTCAGCAACTGCTCAAACGCGGTGAACAGCACATTCTGCAAACCGATCGTCAGCGCCAGCAGCCGATTGAGGAAGGTGGTGATTGGCGGCAGCTCGTCCTTGATGCCGTTGGTATCCATCAGCTTCAGGCCGGTCGCATCCTCGAAGGTCTGAAGCGAACAGCCTTCGACCTTGCCTCGGACAAGCAGCATGTAGAGCTGGCGCAGCGCATCGCGCCCGTAGTGGCTTTCGAGATTGTCCTCCGGCCGGAACAGGCCTTGGCCGCCGGTCTGGCGCTGTCCGCGTGTGATGGCGCCGAGCGTGTCGAGGCGGCGCGCGATCGTGCTCAGGAAGCGCTTCTCGGCTTTCACGTCGGTGGCGACTGGCCGGAACAGCGGCGGCTGTGCCTGATTGGTGCGATTGGTGCGGCCGAGGCCCTGGATTGCCGCGTCGGCCTTCCAGCCGGGTTCGAGCAGGTAGTGGACCCGCAGCCGCTGATTCCGCGCCGCGAGCTCGGCGTGATAGCTGCGCCCCGTGCCGCCGGCTTCCGAGAACACGAGGATGCGCTTCACGTCGTCCATGAAAGCCGCCGTCTCCGCGAGATTGGCGGAACCGGCGCGGTTCTCCACCATCAGCCGGTCGCCCTTGCGGATGACACGGCGCGAGCGGCCCGTCACTTCGGCAACTGTGTCGGCGCCGAAGCGCTGCACGATCTGGTCGAGGGCGCCGGGAACGGGCGGGAGCGAGGCGAGCTTCTCGATCAAACGGTCGCGGCGGGCGACGGCCTCGCGACTCTCAACCGGCTGACCGTCGCGATAGACAGGCCGGGAGGAGAGATTGCCCTCGCTGTCCGTGAACGGTTCGTAGAGCTGCACCGGGAAGGAATGGGCAAGATAGTCCAGGACGTACTCGCGCGGTGTGATGTCGACCTGGACGTCGTTCCAGTCCTCGGTCGGGATTTCGGCGAGCCGACGTTCCATCAGGGCCTCGCCGGTCGACACGATCTGGATGACGGCGGCGTGGCCGGCCTCGAGATCGCGCTCGATCGAACGAATCAGCGACGGCGTCTTCATACTGGTCAGCAGATGGCCGAAGAACCGCTGTTTGGCGGACTCGAATGCGGAGCGGGCGGCGGATTTCGCCTGCGCGTTCAGCGTGCCCGTCTCGCCGGTGATGTTGGCGGCCTGCATCGCCGCGTCGAGGTTGTTGTGAATGATCGAGAACGCGCCGGCATAGGCGTCGTAGATGCGGACCTGCTCCGGCGTGAGCTGATGTTCGACTAGCTCATACTCGACGCCCTCGTAGGAGAGCGAGCGGGCCGCATAGAGACCGAGCGCCTTGAGATCCCGCGCCAGCACTTCCATCGCAGCGACGCCACCATCCTCGATCGCCTCGACGAACTCGGCGCGAGTCGCAAAGGGGAAGTCCTCTCCGCCCCAGAGTCCGAGACGCTGGGCGTAGGCGAGGTTATGGACCGTGGTCGCGCCGGTGGCGGAGACGTAGACCACACGGGCATTCGGCAAGGCGTGCTGGAGCCGCAGGCCCGCGCGCCCCTGCTGCGAGGCGGCCTGGTCGCCGCGCTCGCCCTTGCCGCCGACGGCGTTCTGCATCGCATGGGACTCGTCGAAAATGATCACTCCGTCGAAGTCGGAGCCCAACCATTCGACGATCTGGCGGACGCGCGAAAGCTTCTCGCCGCGCTCATCGGTGCGCAGCGTGGCGTAGGTTGTAAATAGGACGCCTTGCGCCAGCCGGATTTGCGTGCCCTGGCGAAAGCGGGAGAGTGGCGTGACCAGCAGCCGCTCCATGCCGAGCGCTGACCAGTCGCGCTGCGCGTCCTCGATCAGCTTGTCGGATTTGGAGACCCAGACCGCCTGGCGGCGGCCCTTCAGCCAGTTGTCGAGCAGGATGCCAGCGACCTGGCGGCCTTTGCCGGCGCCGGTGCCATCGCCGAGGAACCATCCCCGGCGAAAGCGGACGCGGTTCTCGGCATCATCGCGCGCGGCGGTGACGACATCGAACGTCTCGTCGATCGACCAGGAGCCGGCGAGGAAGTCGGCATGGGCCTCACCAGCATAGATGACGGATTCCAATTGGGCGTCCGACAGCAGGCCTCCGGTGACAAGGTTCGCCGGCAGGTGCGGCCGGTAGGATGGCTTGGGCGGCGCGACCGAGGCCATCGCCGCCGACTGCACCAGCTTGGTGGGATGGGCCTGCGATCCGGCAATACGGATCGACTGCAATCCGTATTCTTCATAGAGCGCATCCGTGAGGCTCGCGCCCTCCGGCGGTGTCCAATCGACGGTCTCGTAAGAGAGCTCCGCTGCGTCCGGTTCGGGGAGCGCCGGGGCGGAGGACGCACGCATTGCGAAGGCGCGCACCGTGCGGGGAATAGCCGGGCGCGCGATAGCAACGACGATAGACGCTTCAATGGCCAAACGCGGTGGAACGAGTTCGATTGCCCAGGCGAGCAGCGTGGCCGGATCCGGGGCGACGCCCGGAGAGGCGGGGAACACGCGCGGATCGACGGCGGGCTGCTTGTCGATGACGAGCAGCCGCGTGTCGATCGTGGTGCCGTGCTTCGCATAGACCGCACCGTCGATTGCGGCGGAAAACACGAGCCGGCCGCGCTCCTGCAGGCACGCGAAGGCGTCGGTCCAAGCGGGATTGTCGGGCGCGAAGCTCGATCCGGTGATCGCGACGAGACGCCCGCCGTCGCACAGCCGCGCCAAGGCAGAGGTGACATGGCGAAGCGTAGCGTCCGCCATGCGCCGATCGACGTTTGCCATCGCCGAGAAAGGCGGGTTCATCAGGACTATGCTCGGCGCGATACCGGCGCCGAGATGATCATCGATCTGCGCTGCGTCGAAGCGGGTGACGTCGATGCCCGGGAAGAGGTGATCGAGCAGTGCCGCGCGGGCCTCCGCCAGCTCGTTCAGGACCAGCGCGCCGCCGGCCAGTTCAGCGAGGATGGCGAGCAGCCCGGTCCCGGCCGAAGGCTCCAGCACGCGATCGGCCGGTGTGATGGCGGCGGCTGTGCATGCGACGAATCCAAGCGGGACCGGGGTCGAGAATTGCTGCAGCGCCTGGCTCTCCTCGGAGCGGCGCGTATGGGTGGGCAGAAGGCCTGCGAGCTTCGCCAGCATCGGCAGTGCGGCGACCGGAGAACCGGATTTGCGGAGAAGCGCCTTTCCGTATTTGCGCAGGAACAGGACCGTGGCCGCCTCGCAGGCGTCATACGCGGTCTTCCAATCCCAGGTGCCCGCCGCATCGGAGGCGCCGAACGCAGATTCCATCGCGGCGCGCAGGATGCCGGCGTTGATCCGGCGTCCGTGTTCGAGATCGGGGAGAATAAGCCTCGCGGCCTGGGCGATGGCGGCAGGTGCAGGCGCGAGCGATGGCATGGCCGAGCGGGCGGGCGCGGAGCTGCAAGGATTCGTCATGAAGAGGACCTCGGGAGAGCAGGAACGGGACGAGCCGCTGGGCGCTCTCTCTCGACCCGACCGGCTCAAACCCGTCCCGGCAGACCTCTTCCTCTGTTCACGCTGCCGCCCGCACGCCTCCGCATGGGAGGCTCAGCGGTCACGTCGCTTGACGCGCGACGTTGCGAGGATGCGCGCTAGCCAGCCATTGGTGTCGGTCCAGGCGATCGTCTCGCCGGTCGCAAGATCGAGCACATGAGCGCCGCCGCCGAAGGCGTTGACGCGCGGCCGCGAGCAGGCGTTCGCCCATTGGAAACCCCAGCGGCCGGTAAGGCCGAAAGTCTCCGCGCAGCGCTGGACGAAGAGGATCACCTGCTGGGGATCGCCGGTGAGGTCGTCGCGAATCCAGAGTCTGGTCGCACCGTGCTCCGGCTCGATCGACAGAAGGAAGCCGTCGGGGGGCACGTCCTCATGAGCGGCGTCCTCCATGAAGGTTTGGTAGAGTTTGAGAGCGCGCGCTGCGTTGTCGGACGTGCCGACATCGAGCACGCACGAGAAGTGCGTGTAGAAATCAGCCATGATGGCCTCCAGAAACGGAAAAGCCCGGCGCGGGCCGGGCTCGGTGGTGCGGATTGACGGGGTGATCAGGCGACGGGCGGCGCGTGGATGCGGTCGTCGTCGAATTCGACGTCCTCGATCACGGCGTCTCGGCCATCGGGTGTGAGGCGGTCGATGAAGGCGATGACGCCCTCGCGCCGCTCTTCGATGTCGATGTGTTCGGGATGCGCCGTCGATTGCATGGCGATCCTCGCCGCGAGCTTGGCCTTCTCGATCGCGCCCGCATCGGAATCGGCTTCGACCGCGAAGCTGTCGTAGGCGCGCAGCCCGAAGCCGATCTTGACGGCGTATTCGGTCATGGCGCGTCTCCTTCGATCAACGGGTCGCGGATGCCAGCGAGGATGGCTTCGGCCTTGGCGATCGCAGCGTCGGCGCGCTGGCGCCAGAACGGCGGATCGGACATCGGCGCGTGGGCGAGGACTTTTAGAATGCCGAGCAAAGTCTCGAAATGATCGGCCTTGCGCTGCACGGTTTCGCCGAACTGCGAGGGAACGGGAAGCGCGGTCACGCGATAGGCGCTGTCGGGCCCGGGCCAGGCGCCGGTGACGTAGGTCTCGCCGGCGGATTCGAAATCCTCCTTTTGATCAGACCAGTCGTCGTCCTCGACGGCGAGGCGGCAGGCCTGCTCGACCGTTTCGGCTTCATAGGTGCGTTGCCTATAGACGGGAACGCGGTAGGTGGCTTCGATAGTGAAGAACGGCATGGTGACCTCCTTAAAAATGCGAAAGCCCGGCGCTGTGGCCGGGCTTCGGGATGGGCGGATCGAGTGAGTGACCGGCGTCAGAGACGCCAGGTGCGAACGAGGCGCTGTGCTTCGCAGTGATGCGCCAGCATTTGGCGATAGAAGCGATGGCGCGCTTCCCGGCGTGCCAGATCGCAGCGCGCACGTATGGTCAGCTTTTTCGCAGCGGCGCGGATGACCGCGCGCCAGCCGTCATGGACGGTGATGTCGAGGCGCAGATAGGTTCCGAACATAGTCAGACGCCTCCCGCCGCTCTGGCCGCGAACGGATCGACCAACTTGTGGAGCGGCTGTGCGCGGCCCATCCAAGGCTCGGGTCGGATGCAGCGTACCCAGTCAGCGAAGCTCGGAATGAAGCCGAGATCCTCCACCACATGCTGTTCGCCGATCAGGCGAACCGGAACGACTCGTCCGGTCGAGATGGTTACGGTCGCGCCGAAAAAGCGCTCCAGCATGAAGATGCCTTCGGCGTGATGGCGTAGCGCGCGATGACGAAAGTCCGCGGTGATCGCTTTGGACTCATCGAACCACTGATGCAGCGGCAGATAGTCTTCCGCGATGCCGCCCCATTTCTTCACCGAAGAGAGCGCGTGATGATAACAATGTCCCATCGCCGCCTCCTCAGAATGCGTGCTGGTAATATTCGGACGCGGTGTAGCGCTCGTTGTAGTCGAGCGTGATCGTCCGCTCGGCGACATCGAAGGTGAAATCGCCATAGGCGCCGTCGTTGTTTTCCCAGCCGCAATGCGTGTCGGTCAGAAAGTCGTAGACGAGGCGTTCGATGGCGTCGGCGATGCTGATGGCCGAGCGATCGGGCTCGCTCTGATCCCGCACGGCGTCAGCGATCTCGACTGTGCCTTCGGGCATGGCGACAACGGCGTCACCGGCCTTCGTCTCGACGTTTTCGATCTGACCGCTGTCGCCGTAGCCGTCGAAGCTGACGACGATGAGCGTGATGCCGGCGGCCGCGAGCACATCGAACAGCGCCGCCTTGTTGAGCGGTTGCAACTCGGCATTTAGCCGATCTTGAGCGGCGCGCTTAGTCTCCCAATCGGACGGCGCGCCGTCGTCGGCAGTCGGGATGTCGGATGCATTCGTCATGATGGTCTCCTGAAACGAAATCGCCCGGCGCGATGGCCGGGCGGAGTGAAGTTGGATGAAGAGAGATGAGCGGGACGGCGCGCGCCGCCCCGCTCCTGATCGTTACTCGGCGGCGATCATGGCCGGCTCGTCGGTCCCGTCCTCGCTCGCTCCGTCTTCGTCATCGGCGAGAAAGGCGGGCAGCGCTTCCTCGTCCCCGCTGGCGTCGGCATCGCTCGTGTCGAGGCCCGTCGCGTCCGCGGTCCGGAGCGGCTCGGGCAGCCAGCCAGCCCCGTCGAGCAGTCGTTCGGCCTCCTTTGCCATGTCCGCCTTCTTGAGATGGTCGATGAGCTGGGCCGACTGCTCGCCCTTCGCCTCCCGCACCGCTTCGAGGATGCGGGGCTTGGTGACGCGGCCGAGATAGTTGTCGACCGTCGGCCGCCATCCGGCTTCCACCATGTCAAGTCCGACGGCGCGGGCGAGGCGGTCGGCCTGGACGAGACGGCGCTGGACGCCGTGAACGGAGACGCCAGGACCGCCATAGCGATCGCCCTTCTCATAGAGCGCGTTGACGCCGAAGGAGACGCAATGCGCCAGCAGCGTACCCCGGCTGGCGTCGTCGAGCGCGGCGAGCCAATCCCAAAGCGCGGCCTCGTCCTTGGGCATATCGGCTTTCCACGCTTCATGCCGTTCCGCGACCGCCTTGGCGGGCGGGCTGTCCTTCAGGTCGGCGGACTGAACCGAGAAGAACACCTGCCGCACGGACGCTTCGAGGCAATTGCCCGCCGCCGCATGCTGGAAGGTGTCGAGGCAGAGCTTGTGCAGCAGCGCCGTCATCGCGACATGCGGATTGTTGGCCACGGCATCGCGCAGGGCCAGTGTGCGGTGAGCGGTCAGTTCGCCCATCAGCCGGTCGGGCAACGGCTTCACGGCATCGTCCTCGTCATCGTCCGGCTCGGCCTGGCCGCCGATGGTGATGACGGCATGAACCCCCGGCGTGCTGGTATCGTCGCCGGCCTGCTCGACGGAAACGTATTCGCCACCGCCTTCCTGATCGGGCTCGATGACGGGCGCCTCGTCCTCGGGCCGGACATAGCCGCGATCGACCAGAAGCTGGCCGTCCTGGTCGATGCTAACGAAGACGCCGGCGCGAGCGACGTCGGCCGGAGCGAAGATTTGGGGCCGCGCCTCGAACGCCTCAAGCGCGGTCTCGATTTCGCCGAGCCGCTGGTCGACCTCATCGGGAAGTTCGTCGGCGTCCTGATATTGCGCTTCGAGCTGGTCGAACTCGGTGCGCAGTGCCTCGCGTGTGGCGCGCTCCTCGTCGGTGAGATCGGCCGGCACGCCGTCGAGCTGGCGCAAGCCATGGTCGTGGCCGTAAGGAAACTCGGTCGCGACCTCGATCCATTTCCACCCCTCGGCGGCGATGGTCTCGGCTTCGGCCTTCAGCTTATCAGTGACCAAGGTCTCGAGAAGGCCGATGTTCTCCAGCCAGCCGCCATCGTCCTGCTGGAAGAGATCGCGCATGACGACGCCACCCGCGTTCTCGTAGGCGTCGACGCCGACGAACAGCACGCGCTTGTCGGATGCGCGGACGCTCTTTTCCGTCAGCATACGACGGACCTGATACGGCTCCTGACCGTAGGAACGCTGAAGCGCGTCCCAGACCTGCTCCTGGCGGGCGTGGTCGGTCGTCACCGTGAACGCCATGAGCTGCTCAAGCGACATGGCGTCCTCGGCATAGATGTTGAGCAGTTTCTCGGACACGGTGGTGAGGCGCAGGCGCTGCTTGACGATGTTCACGCCGACGAAATAGGCGGCGGCGATATCTTCGTCGGACAAGCCCTTCTCGCGCAGCGTTTGGAAGGCGCGGAACTGATCGAGCGGATGCAGCGGCGCGCGTTGGACATTCTCGGCAAGCGAATCGTCCTCGGCGAGAATTTCGGTCGAGGGATCACGAACCACGCAGGGCACCTGCGCGGTCTTGGTGAGACGCTTCTGCTTGACAAGGAGCTGCAGGGCCTTGAAGCGCCTGCCGCCCGCGGGCACTTCGAACATACCGGTCTCGGCGCCGTCGGCGTCGAGCACCGGCCGGACGTTGAGGCTCTGGAGCAAGCAACCGCGGCGGGCGATGTCCGCGGCCAGCTCCTCGATCGAAACGCCGGCCTTCACGCGCCGGACGTTCGACTGGGAGAGGATGAGCTTGTTGAGGGGAATGTCGCGCGACAACGACAAGGTGATCTTCTGAACGGCACTAGCCATCGGGATTATCTCCGCGACGGGCGCCGAAAGACTCTCTCTCGGCTTTCAACCCGTCACGAAGACCGACGCAGCCCTCTTCCTCTACGATCCGGAAAGCCGCAGAATCGGATCTGCGGAATTGTGCAGACCCGGCCTTGCGTCGCGGCCAGATCGTCAAACGTCTCAGGCCGGGCCAGCATCACGCGGCGTCCCGTTTATTGTATGTGCCGGTAACCGCGCGTTCGTCGCCCTCGGAAACAAAGCTGAGGAGGAAGTCGGCGGCCTTGCTCGCCTGCGAGGCCGCGCGGACGATCGCGCGATTGTCTTCGCGCAGCACCTCGAGCCAGGAGCCGATGTAGTCGGCGTGGCGGACGGTCGGCGCGATGCCGAGCGAGGCGCAGCAGAAGGCGGCGTTCATCTCCGCCACCAATTCCTCGAAGGCATATTTTCTCGAGCCGAAGGCTCCGGAGAGATCGCGGTTGAGGCGATGGGGTGCGCCGCTGGCATGACCGAGTTCGTGGAGCGCGGTGCGGTGCCAGTTGATCGGTTCGAAATAGGCTTGCGGCGGTGGGACCTGCACATAGTCGTGCGCCGGCGCGTAGTAGGCGTGGTCGCCGCCGATGCGGAAGTCGATACCGGTCGCCTTGACCAGCGCCTCGACCTTGGGCTCGATCAGCCCAATCTCGGGTGGCGGCGCGACGAGAGCGAGATCCTCGGGCAGGCCCTCGCACTGCGCTAAGTTGAACACCGTGAAGCGCTTCAAGAATGGGATCGCCTGCGCTTCATCGCCCGTCTCGCGGGCGCGTTTTTTCTCATCGTCGGGTATGAAGCGGTCGGCATAGACAACGGTGGTGCCGTGCTCTCCCTTGCGCACGTTTCCGCCGAGGCCGAGGGCTTGGCGAAATGTCAGCCAGGCCTGTACGGGAAAGCTGTGTTCGATGACCGAGCCCCAAAGGATCAGCACATTGATACCGGAATATTGGCGGCCGGTGGCGGCGTTCTTCGGCATGGCGAGCGGTGCCTTCGCCGCTGCCGTTCCCCAAGGCTGGACCCAAGGCACTCGGCCGGCTTCCAGCTCGCCGATGATCTTGGTGGTGATTTCATCATAGAGGTTCGTTCGGTCGGGGCCGGAACGGGCGTGGGCGGTAAGTCTGGACATCGCGGATCTCCGCGACGGGCGCCGCGAGCCTCTCTCGCGACCTCAAACCCGTCACGGCAAATCCGTCCGCACTCTCACTCTCGGGGCGTTGCGGGGGGCTCCCCGCAGATGGGGTCGGCCGAGACGAAGGCTCGGCCGCAGGGGAAGGCTTTCCCCATTTCGGTCCGAAATTCGCACCCTAGTGATGAATTCCGGCATTTGCGGCGCGTCGTTTCTCCGTGAGAAAGTCGATCAGCGCTCTCAACTTCACCGACATCTGGTCGCGCGCCGGCAAATAAAGGTCGAAGCCGTCAAACGGCTGGCACCATTCTTCCAGTACGCGCACCAATTTGCCCGCTTCGATATACCTGCGGACGGCAAAATCCATGTGCATGACGAGACCCACGCCCTGCAAAGCGGCGCTCAGGATGATGTCATCGCCGTTGGTCACGAAAGAGCCGCCAGGGTCGATCGTGAACTCGCGACTGTCACCCGGATCGGTGAACTCCCACGGTGATAGCGCAGGGCTGTTGCCGTGGCGCATCCTCAGGCAGTTGTGGCGTTCGAGATCGAATGGTGTCGTCGGCGCCGACGCGGCCGCGAGATAGGCTGGGGACGCCACGACCGCCATGCTGATGGGCGGGCTGATTGGCACCGCGATCATGCTGTCGACGACGCTCTCTCGCAGCCGTATGCCGGCATCGCATCCTTCGCGGATGATGTCGCCAAAGCCGTCGTCCACGACAATTTCGAGCCGGATCAGGGGATGGCGTCGATGGAATTCGCCGAGATGTGGCTCCAGAAAGTGGCTCGCCGCCAACCGCGAGCTGTTAACGCGGATATCGCCTTCTGGCCGGTCCCGGCCCTCCTGAATCGCCCCCACCGCCTGTTCGATCATGGCAAGTCCGGGATCGACTTGCGCAAGCAGCTTCCTGCCTTCCTCCGTGAGAGAGACCGACCGGGTCGATCGGTTGAGAAGCCGGCTGGATAGCCGCTCTTCCAGGGCGCGCACTGTCTGAGACAAAGCCGAGGGCGAGACCCCTATCCTGGCTGCCGCGCGCGTGAAGCTGCCCTCGCGAGCGACCTCCGCAAAAGCGGCAATGGCAGGGAGCAGGGTCCGGTCCATCATAATCCACTATGAAGCACATCTTCAAATTGATTGAAGAATGCCTCGATTTTTAAGTCACGTCGATAGGTCTATGTAGGTAGCATCACCAGCGTTCATCGCAGGAATGGCGACATGACGAAGATCCTCATCCTCGGTGCGGGCGGCCAGATCGCCCGCTTGGCGGTTCCGATGCTGGCGGGCAGAGGCGACGTCGCCCTGACACTGTTTCTGCGCGACGCTAGCAAGCTCAACAAAGTCCCGGCGAAAGGCGTGAGGCTCGTTGAGGGCGACGTGCTTGATGCTGCGAAATTGGCGTCGGCGATGGCAGGTCAGGATGTTGTCTACGCGAATCTCGCTGGCGACGTCGACAAACAGGCGGCGGCAATCATCGCGGCGATGAAGGCGGCCAGCGTCAAAAAACTTATCTTCGTCACATCGCTCGGCATCTACGACGAGGTGCCGGGAAAATTTGGTGAATGGAATCGCCACGAGATTGGCGCCTATCTTCCGCCCTACCGGAAGGCCGCCGATCTTATCGAGGCTTCCACGCTCGACTACGCCATCCTGCGTCCCGCCTGGCTGACGGACGCGGATGAGGTGGATTTTGAGACCACGGAGCGGAACGAACCGTTCCAAGGCACCGAGGTCTCGCGCAAAAGCGTCGCCGCCCTCGTCGTAGACCTTGCGCTGTCCGATCGTCCGCTCGGCAATCGCAATCTAGGGGTCAGCAAGCCCAATACCGACGGCGACAAGCCCGCCTTTATGTGAGCGCCAAGAAAGGAGACTGCACCATGGAAACCGTGAAGATCCGCAATCGCGACATGTATTGGGATATCGCCGCCGATATCCACTTCCCGCCGAATTTTGATAAGGCGAAGACGTATCCGGCCATCATCAGCGCTCATCCGATCGGGAGCTGCAAGGAACAGACTTCGGGCAACGTCTATGGCGCAGCGCTGGGCAAGGAAGGCTTCGTTGTCATCGCCTTCGACCGCAGCTTTCAGGGGGCGAGCGGCGGCGAGCCCCGCTTCATCGAGGACCCGACACTGACCGTCGAGGACTTTCGCCATGTCGCCGACTATCTGGTCACACTCCCGTATGTCGATGAGGATCGCATCGGCGTTCTGGGCATCTGCGGCGGCGGCGGCTATGCGATCAACGCCGCCATGACCGAACGGCGCATCAAAGCGGTCGGCACCGTTACCGGCGCGAACTATGGGCGGTTGATGCGCGGCGGATTTTCCAATCTCGATCCCATCGGCTTACTGGAAAAGATCGCGAAACAGCGTACCGCGGAGGCGCGCGGCGCCGAATGGCATGTCGACGATCTGCTGCCCCCCTCGGTCGAGGCGGGCAAGAAGGCCGGCATCAAGGATATCGATGTGTTGGAGGCGACCGACTATTACCGGACGCCGCGCGGTCAGAAACCGCATGGTCTCAACCGATCGCTCCTGTCGCACCAAGCAGCCGCTGCCGGCTGGGATGCGTTCCATCTCGCCGAGGTGCTTCTCACCCAACCGCTTTGCGTCGTCGTCGGCGACAAGGTCGGAGCCTTCGGGGCCTATCGTGATGGCTGCGAGATCATCGAGCGCGCCGCCTCAAAGAAGAAAGAACTGGTCGTTGTCGAAGGCTGGTCGCACTACGACCTTTACGACAAGCCCGAGCCGGTCGGAAAAGCGCTCGAAAAGCTGATCCCGTTCTACAAAGAGAACCTCTGACGAGATCGGCGGCCGCTGTGACGAAGCGGTCGCCTCAATTTGGGGCTGGGTGGAAATCGGTCATTCGGATTCTGTGATGAGTTCGAGTGTGTTTTCGCACAGCCTGGGGGTGTCCCCGCAGATGGGGGTGCGCCGGGCGACCATGGCGCCGGCCAGGGGGAAGGCTTTCCCCCCAAAACAGCCGAAGACGCACAGGCGGCTGTATTTAATAAAGTGCGTCGGAAAGGGTATTTAATGCCCCTTTGGATACAAGATTATCAACCCATGCAGTCCCGCCCGCACAAAACAGCCAGCTTCCTATCAACTCACAGCGCAAGCGCCCGCTTGAGGTCTTCATGCTCAAAGGCGGTGGCCATGCGGGTGATCTCGGCGGGCCGGGCGCCGGCTTCCTTCGCGGCGTCCCGCCAGGTCGCTGTCACGGCCGCGACTTCCTTGATGATGCCGCGCGCCGCTGCGAGGCCGAGGCCGAAATATTCCGACGCGGCTTCGAGAAGGTCGATCGAGCAGGTGCCTTCGTCGAGATCGATGTTCGTGGTCAGCACGCGAGCCTTGAGGTCGGTCGGCACCGGGTTGAGGTCATAGACCGGCGAGAGCGACCAGCCGGCCTTGCCGAGCCACAGGAAGCCGTGATTGCGGAGATGATCATCGACATTCGAGATCAGCACGTTGAAGGCGACGCGGCGGTAGAGCGCTTGGGCGTCGGTCTTCGCTCGAGCCCCGTGCTGCGTGACCGCATCGACGATCTCGGGATAGCTGCCGCGCTCGCCGTCCTTCGATCCCGTCATCGCCATCGCGGAGAGGAAGGGGATGCGGATTACGCCATTGCGGTCGAAGCGCCGCGACAGCAGAACCGCTTTGCCGCCGACCTGCAGCAATTCGTGGTTGGGTGTGGCGATGCCGGCGCGTCCGGCGAGGCGTAAGGCAATCTCCTCCCAGGTCTCCATGCTGTAGTCGTCGGTCTCCTTGGGGAACTTCGCAATGGAGAGGCGGCCGTGCTGATCGATGACCGACGCCTTGGGGCGTGCGCCGCCAAGCGACGATCCGGGCGCGAAGATGAGCTGGAGATCCTCGTCCGTCTCCTCATCGCGCAGGATGCGCTCCGTCACGGCAAGGAGACGGCCGAGTTCGATCACGGCGGGTACGCCGGCGCGGAGCGGCGTCTGGAACACGTCCTCGCCCGCCCAACGAAAGCGGAGCGCGCCGAGGCGGGTTTCG
>Ga0070740_10003927_pt1 | contig 15160 bp, 14 predicted proteins | sample Coa_R2_FD_67286 | JGI IMG/M metagenome (GOLD analysis project Ga0070740, IMG submission 67286) | Surface soil microbial communities from Centralia Pennsylvania, which are recovering from an underground coalmine fire - Coalmine... | ecosystem: Environmental > Terrestrial > Soil > Unclassified ... | reverse complement strand
GAGCGGTTTGGCGAACGCGGTGGATCACCAGTCCACGCGAATGGATTGACGTGCTGACGGCTCAGCGTGACACCTTGTAACCGTGCGGGGCCTGGCCGCTTGCGCCCGTACCTCGCTTGCCGTGCTCCTCTCCCGGCGAACGGGGAGCCGGGTCTCGCAGAGAAAAGGTGGGGCTTGTCCTTGTCAAGGAAGGGGTCCCTGGTTTCACTGACAAATCGCGGTGCCAATAGCAGCAAGCCAGGGGTTGATCTGCCCACGCGCAACCTGATCCGCAAGAAGCAAGAGGAGAACCGACTTCTGGGTGAATACCCAGGGTTCACGGCGTTGAAACAACTCAGCCTATCCGTGCCGCCGCGAACCTGTGGGCGCATCATGGCAGAGAATCGGCTACTGTAACTTTTGGCTCAAAACCTTTATCAAGTCGAGGCATGGTCAGACTCATCCCGGTTAAAAGTGCAGGGCTACCTCATCCATTCTTTTGTCCCTCTAGCTGACGTATGATGACCACATGCCTGGAACTACTCATCATTGCACTCATAGAGATAGAGTAACCGTGCATAGCTGAGTGCCGAACTGATTTTCCAGATTTGCCCGTCAGTGGTAGAAACAGTCAATTCGCTCAATGAGGTCTGCTCAATTCGTTGGACCCAGGACCGATCGTTTAGCCGCCAGCGGAGGTGCTCGTCCTCAACGAAGTCGTTTTGGACCCAGATCCGACCTAAGACCTGGATGGCAGGAATCTCCCGCAGCCAGGCGGGAGCCAACAAATTGCACACAGCGGTCAGCACCTTTCGACCGTCTGCTCCAACCGGTTCGGCCAGCGTGAGACGATCCTTCTCTGATCTGGGGAGACGGCTTTTCTCAATGCGATGGCCATAGCGCTCGACCCACTCGGCATTACTGCCGAACAGAAACCACTCGGAAGCCACCGCCGCGAGACTATCGAGGGCAAAGCACATCGCTTCTCCCACACACATCAGACGGTTGATGGCTCGCACTTTGGCCAGCACATGCGTCGAGTCGGTGCGCTGCGACTCCCGCGCCTTCAGCTACCCCTGTTGCTTGCAGACATCGAGTACCGTATCGAAGAGCAAATGCTCTGCACTCCCTGGGACCAGATGCTTACGAAATTCACACAGCACGCTGGTGTCAAAGCCAGGATCAGCGAGCTCCCGCCCCAGCAGGTATTTCCCATCGATGCGACCGCGAACGGCATTGGCCGCTTGCCGATCGGGAAGCTCTTCCATGAATTGCAGCACGCTAATCAAAGCCAGTCGCCACGGGGTCTCAACTGCTCGGCCATTGTGGGGAAAGAGCGAGGCAAACGACTGATCCTGGTAGATAGCGCCAGGCGCATCACGCATCTTCATGAGCATGTTTCCACGCGGATAGGCTGCACGGGCCACACGAATGGTTTCTTCTGGGATGGCAAAGTCGGCTGGTGGATGCAAAGTCATCTTCGTGCTCCTGTTCTTGAGAGGGGGACTCAACCGTAGTTGTTTCATCCTTTCCATCCTAACAAACGTGAGTTCGATATTGTTGGCGAATTATGTCTGTCTGATTGGGAGAGTGCTCCGGGAGCAAAAAAGGGACCAGGCCCGGCGAGGGGAGAAGGACGGGAGAGGTCAGTGTGCTATGCCCCCCGATGGGAAGGTCGAAGGATGAGCACCCAATTCGCTCATAGAGCTTTTCCTCATTGGGAAAGCGAAGCCTGAAATTCCTGCAGGATCACCGCGAAACGCGAATCGAGGACTTCAACCGGCATCGTTTTCTCCACGCTCTCCAGGAGGCGCGTGAGAGTCGCATTGAGCATCTCTTGCTCAAGATCCTGGCGGGCTTGCTCCTGTACATCAACAAAGGGCCAGGGCTGATAATCCGGGCCGGCAGAACATTTGAGGATATAGGAGAGTCCCCCAACCGAAAATGGTGCCGTAAATTGTCCAGGGTGGAGTGCAAGGGCATGCGCTGTCCACTCCGGTGCATACGCCGAACCTCCCAGCGCAATCCACCCAAGATCTCCTCCCCGCGCGCGATAAAACGGACTGCTGATATCGTAGGCCGCTTCCAGAGTGGTGAACGATTCACCCCGCAAGAGGGCCTGATAAATCTGTTGAGCCAGAGATTGACTGCGCACGACAATCTGTTGAAGTCGCATCTGTGGGGCGGCACGCGCAAATTGTTCAGGGTGCTGCAGATAAAACTGGTACACTTGCGCCGACGTTATCACCGGAAGGGCCGCGGCCTTTTTTACCACGTCAAAACGGAGTTGTGCGTCGGCCATACTTTGCTGAAAAGCGAAATCGCTCTCATGCTGACGTGCGGTTTCGCGGTCTTTGGCAGAAGCTCCTTTCAGCCACTCCTGGTAAAGCGCGTTCGCATCGGTCGAGATTCCCAGTGATTGTGCCAGGCTGGTGAGAGCGATGGGGTCAAGCAAGCTGTGCATGGCTGCTGTGTTGATGGCGAGCGTATCAGCTTGCGTGCCCCCCTGGTAGATGCCAGAAGAAGCACGCGCAGAGAAAGCGCTCTGGACTGCGTTGTGCCACTGGTCGCTTGTCAGAGTGATTCTGCTGACTCGCAAAATAGGATGATTTGGTTCACCAGAGCCAGGACTTGCCAGGACGGGAGATCCGGCGGATTGAACGGGCAAGGAGAGCGAGCCGCCCGCCAGGGAATAGCAGCCGAGGAGCAAGGTGGCGATGGCCACCGCCCACAGCAGATAATCCTTCCAAGAGGAAGTAAACCGACGCGTGGTGATTCGAGACCTGGCCTGAATCTTTTCTTTGCCTTTGCGATCTTTGGTCGGAGAAACTGACTGGTGGGAACGTGCGGGACGACGTGGCAAAGAGGTTGAGCGTGTCGTCTCGACGTTGCGTTGCATCGGGACAAGCTTATTCGTTTTCCGAGATAGCTCCGGGATAGATTCCTGTTTTGGTTGAGCGCCCGACGGGGGCGCCGTTTTCTTTCGCACGGCTGAGCGTTGGCGACTCATAGATCTTTTCTCCTTCTGTCCATATCATCTCTTCCAGGTTCAGATAAGGAGGCTGACAAGGAAGTGCGAGCTTTCTTGCCAGCCTTTACGAGAAGCTGTCAACTCATGGCATGTGCTTCCTCAATGAGAGTAGACATCCGTAGAGCGGACAGTAAAGGTAGTATTCGGCACAAAGGTAACAGAACCGGCGGTTGTCGCCTGGGAAGCCTGAAGGCCGGTCAGAGCAATCGCCACGCGAGCGACTCCACTCGAGAGAGGTTTCGTCCCCCTGGGATTCTTGCTTGAGATCTGAGTATTGGGTTTCAGGTGCGACCAGTAGAAGACAAAGAGGCGAGGCTGCTCTCCCGGATTGACCAGAAACGGCACGAAGGTATGCGCGCTCGCACCCGGAAACAACCAGGGACTCGTATGGCCAAAGCTCCCATACTGATCTCCGGTCAGTTCAGCAAGCGCAGCCACCCGTTGCTCATGTCCATTGGCACGGACCAATGAGAAGTACTGATCAGAGTAGCCGATCGGCTCAGTGCTCAGGTTGGTCAGCGTAAAATGGACCAGGATCACCTCTTTGCCGGAGACGTCGTCCTGCCCTCCTACAGGAGCGGGAGACTGTTGCCAGGGCTGAGGTTGCCAGTTGCGATCCACGCCGTCAACGCGAATGGAGACATAGCCAGGAACGGTGATGGTCTGTCCCACACGAAACGCAGTTCGGGTTGTAGGGAAGCTCGCGTTCAGTTGCCGCGCACGCCACATCCCCCATCCCTGTTCGCCAATGAGCGAGAGCAAGCGCGAAGAGTTTGCCTGCGAGGCGGGGGTGGAGTGCACCATGCCTCCTCCTCTACTGAGCATGAAGAGTCCGGCGGCAAAGAGAGCGATCGCAATCACGCGGAGCAGTTTTCTCCAGGTCCCCTTTCTGCCCCAATGGAGATGGAATTTATGCGTAATCATCTGTTTCTCCTTCTGCATATGGAGATGGAAGAGACGAACAAGGTGTTTGGAGCGAGAAGGAACTGCCTAGTAGTTCCAGGTGTCGTGCGCGTAATTCCCGGCGGTCGGGCCAACATTGGCATTCCCCCACAAATCGAAAGATGTAATCGTCTGAGCGGGGTCATTCCACCAGTTCACCATCATGTTCATATCCATGAGGAAGTAGCGGGACCCGCTGCTGCTCTGGTTTGTTCCGCTGGTTGCAGTCACATTGAAAAAGCTCTGAGCACTTGTCGTTACGTTGGCGAAGACCGCGCCGGCGACGACGAACCCGCCCTCCCAGTTCATGTTCATGTAGGTGCTATAGAGGTCGCTATTGGCATTGCACTGGCCATTCTGGGCGTAGGTGATGCTTTGAGAACTGGAAATCCCAATGCTCCCTCCCTGGAAGCTCGCCCCTACATTCGCTGAAATCGTTGCCGAACCCGTCCCGTTGCCCTGACAGTGTGAGATGCCAGGTTGGGGAATTTCCAACGGACGAAAAGCTTGATTGTAGTAAGGAGAACTTCGTTGCGATCCATCGGCCCAGATGCGCAGTTGCGCGGTTGGACTGATCCACGCATTTTGATAATTGTTCCAGGGCTGATAATCGCAACTTCCTCCGCCTCCATAACAACTGATGCCGGCAACACAGCACCCGTCGGAGAAGGAGACATAAAAGCCTGAGTTGGCTATCGGCTGAAAGTAGGCATAGTTGTTAAAGGTAAAGTAGCGTTGCCCATCACCTGTTCCGGTGTAGGTCCAGCCGTACTGGGCTACCCATTGCTGAGCCTCGTTATCCCAGTTAGCACGCCCTATTTTCTGATAATTGTTCCCACTTGCGCCGGTACAGCCCTGGAGAATGTTGATGATACTTTCACCATTGCCCAACTGACCACAATGGAGCGTTGGTTGTACCACCGTAACGCTGCCGGTGGTATGAATACAAAAGGGAGCGCCATTGCTCGGATCACACGTGTTTGCAAACGCTGATGGTCCTCGCGAGAGAAAGCCGGTAGAGAGGGCGAGAGCAATCGCCAGGAGTAAAGAAAATCCTAGAGGAGACAGGGTTCGCCATACAGGTTTTTTCATCGAATACCCCTTTCATCGAAGAGATGGCTCATCTCTCCTGTTGTACAATGTGCTGAATATGTCTGAATCCTCTTCCTTTGTTTGTATTGCTTGCCAGGCACGTGTGCTTCTTCTCCTCCTCTCTTATCTTTGAGAGTAGGTCTGATTCCCAAACCGCCCAACCACTCGCGCACAAACGCGCGACCTTTGCGATGCCATTGGGAAGCAGACACTCTCTGATCGGGATGTATCTATTTTGTTGGTTGAGCAGCATCTGCGCATCCGCCTCGTCCTGAAGGTTCGATTACGCAGCCGTGGGCTTTGGCCGGGCCAGGAATACCATATTGACCTGTTCTCAAATCGTAGGAATTGGTCTCTGCATCCCAGCAGTATGACTGACATGAGGTGGATGAACCTGGCTCTAACTGCCATGTCTTCGTGCCTGTATTCCAGGCGTAAAGACTGACAATCAGGCCATTCACAGAACTGTAAGGGACCACCCGCGTCCAATTGGTGTCGCAGGTTGCCGAATACCAGAGTTGGACATAACCGACCTGGGAGCCAACGTCGTCATAGACGTAAGCGCTTTCGACTACGTACCAGCTTGCGTGCCCTCCTGCACAGCCATCAGCGTAGGGGTCCGAGCCATTTGCAACCACCGGCAGAGCATGAGCCGTTTTTAGCGGCGCCGCGAGAACAACTGCAACGCAGAGTAAAGAGAGGAGGATGGCCACCCGGCGTATGCGGAGTGACTGTGTGCGAAACATAGCCATAATGATGTTCCTTTACAGAATATTCGCGGATCTACGATCGGGCAACAAGTGCCGTGATCGTCATCGAAGAAGAGGTGATATTCCGCGGTTCGATCGCGGCGCCCGCCCATCCAGGAAGAACCGCGGAATGCGAGTTCAGGAGATCTGACTCTCTCACGTTCGATACTGGTGGGTTTGCAGGTCGAAAGTTAGCATGCCTCCGCTGTCCGAGCGAAGCTGCAGAAGGTTCCCGTTCGCGCTTAGAATGCTGAGCGACGTTATCTGGCCGGGCGCGAGAAACATCCCGACCAGGTGGAGGTCAGATCCCATAGGAGCATTCTTCGGCGCGGTATAAAGCAAGATCCCTCCCTGTTGGGGAGCGCTGTCCGATGCTGGCTTCGCGCCGGCATACGCGAGCACCCAGTTGTTGCCAAGAGGACCCTGCCAGAGGCTCTGCACAAGGAAGAAGCTCGGGGGGAACGGCCCTTCGTGCGTCTGGGTAATTCCCGCCTGAGGCATAGCTGAGGACTGAGCAGGATGGACGCCCAGGTTCGTTACGTTTTTAGGCCCGGTAGGAGTGCGTGCGCGCGCAACCTGTTGATCCAGCGTTTGCAGAAGGTGCTGCTTTTGAGAAGGGATAAGTGGCCCGCTCAACGCGAAAGCTCCTCCAACGAGGAAGAACAAAGCCACGGCACACGCGAGCAAGATAATCAGTCCTGCAAAGTGACGATGGACAGGCTGCGGTCGGCCAGGAGCCTGAATGTGTCTTTTCATGGTCTTCTCCTCTGCTTACCTGCATATGTTGCATGCTTACCAGCTTGCCAGGTGAATTTCAAACGAATACGGCATGGTCGTCGGTAAAGAATCGTTGTTGAGGTCTGTCCACAGATCGTTCCAGGCCTGCTGCGCGGTGAGGGTCGAGGTGTCCATGTCATATTCATCCCAGGGACCTTGAAAAACAAGTGGGTAATTGTAATGTTGTTTGCCATACAGGCTGATGCTCGCCCATTGTTGGGCCATCTGGTAATTGTAAATTTCTGGAGCAGGCAACGCAGGTGGAGCATACCAGCTCACATAATACACGTTATCTTGTGTCCATCCATTGTTACAAGAACCGTAGGGTGGACATCCATCCGCGGAACCAAAGTTGAGATAGAGCTTGCCACCGCCGGCGATAAAGCCCTGTACCCAGGCTTTAGCAGCGGAGAAGCTACTCCAGCCAGGTTCAATATCGTTGGCCCCGATGATTACGACCTGCCCGGTGAGATGCGTTGAAACCCAGTTCGCCACCACCTTCACCGTATTCGCCCAGGTCACTCCGTCGTTATACGTTACGTCGGCACTGTTATTCGTTCCCAGGCCCAGGCGAAGAACCGAGGTGGTATCACCGCCCGTACACACATAGTACCCCAGGGCGAACTGCTCTGAAGCCGACTCGATCGCGCTGTAGTTCAAGGTTCCATCCCCCGATCCCGACGGGCCTCCGAAGTCGAGTACTACCTCGCTATCCACAACGGGGTTAAAGCCTGCATCGTATTTCCCCTGATTGCACCCAAGCGTATATGCCTGACTACTATTGGGTGTAAACATGTAAAAACTCCAGTCCGTAGGCGGCTTGGGCGCAATAGCAAAAGCAGTCTGCGCTCCACGAAGCAAGAAGAGCGGACTTAACAGAGCGCAGATGCCTACAAGTAGACAGACCTCTCTTGCGAACGTCCGCAGAAATAATCGCATAACAGCTTCCTTTCTCTTTGCGTAATGTGGACGAAAATATGGACCAGACAAGGGCTTACCAGGCCGGACCTCCCCCAGGTTCCGCTGTTTCCCATCAAGTTGTAGAGTTTGTCCCAGGAGATCTATTACTACTCAAAAGTATAATAGACTGGTTTTCAGAAAGAAAATACCTTATATTCCATACAACATACCATTTATACCATTCTGTCGTTATCCCTATAGGGAATAAGGAGGGCTTCTTTGAAAAGGGCAGCGAGAGCACAGCTCACCGACGACCGGAAACTCCGGGGCTGGTTTCAACGAGAGGTCTCGTGATCGCTACCAATTTCTTGCTTTTCGCCGGCCATGAAACGATCGCTAACCTGATCGGCACCGGCATGTACTATCTGATGAGCCAGCCTGAGCAGATGGCCCAGTTGCAGGCCGACTCGTCCAAATTCCGACGGCCGTCGAGGAATTGCTGCGCTATGTCAGTCCGGTGCATGTGCTCTCCCGCCGCACCACACAGGATGTGACGATCCGCGGCGTAGAGATCCCGGTTGGGAGCAGCATCTATCTGCTGGTCGGCTCGGTCAACCGCGACGCCGAGAAGTTTCCCGATCCCGAACGGCTGGACATCAACCGTCCGCCCTCTCGCACGCCTGGCTTTGGCTACGGTATCCACTACTGCCTGGGAGCGGCCCTGGCGCGTATGGAGAGCCAGGTGGCCTTTGAGACGATTCTTCAGCGCCTGCTCGACATCCACATCGCGGGCGAGGCTCCGTCGAGACGCCAGTTATGGAATTACCGTTAACCTGACCCGGATGCGCGAGATTACGGAAACCCTGGCCGAACTGTTTGGCCTCACTCTTCTCATATCCGAAAAGACGGAACAGAAACGGTAAGCCAACTCTTTGCCCAGAAAAATAGCGCGGGCAGCATCTCCCGCGCTATTTCCTATCCGTTGCTGCTTATGATTTCATTCTATCCCGTGCTTAATACGCATCAGCCGCATCCGTTCAAAGAATTGCTCCCTGCCACGTTCTCCCAGGAGGGTCACGTCCACATCGGCAATGGCCCGCTGATACGTTCCATGCACCTGCTCGGAGATCTGGTGGCACAACGGGCAACAAGCCGGAATCGTTTGGCATGACAGAGACACACTAATACACGCTCTAATTGAACTTCAACAGGGATGCTCATTGCTCTGCTGGTCGCTTGCGATGCGCTGGAGTAGCGTGGCATAGGCCGTGCGTGTTTCCCCCGCTTTCGGATGCGCTGATCCCAAGACCTGTTCGTGGGTTGTCAATGCACGTTGATACAAGGAGAGCGCCTCTTGCCAGTTTCCCTGAGCCTCCTGGAATGTTGCAAAAGCACAGAGGGTTTCTGCCGTGTCAAGGTGGTGCTCCCCGAGCGCCCGCTCTTGAATGGACAAGGCTCGCTCAAACATCGACTGTGCCCTCTCGGCCAGGCCTTGCTTCCCCCACAGGCTCGCTAGGCCGCTCAGGGAAACCGCCACATCGGGATGCTCTGGCCCCAAGGCTCGTTCGGAGATGTGGAGAGCACGTTCATATAGCTGTTTCGCTTGCTCGTCTTTTCCCTGCTTCCTGTACAAACTTGCCAGGCCATTGAGCGCCAGGATCAGGTCCGTGTGGTCTGATCCCAGAGCCTGTTCCCAGATCATCAGCGCATGCTGAAACAGCCGTTCGGCCTGCTCTAGTTTCCCCTGCTCGCTGGAAAGCAGGGCCAGATTGTGCCACACAGCGGCGAGCTGGGGGTGGGCCGGTCCCAGCACCTGCTCGCGGATGAAGAGGACCCGCTGGAAAAGAGCCTCGGCCTGCTCATACTTGCCCTGATCGGCAGCGAGAATGGCCAGCCCGTTTAAGGAAGAGGCGAGGTGTGGATGGGCTGAACCGAGCGCCCGTTCCTGGATATGGGCGGCTCGCTCCCATGCCGCTTCCGCCTGCTGGTACTCTCCCTGATTGTAGCGGAGAATAGCCAGGGTATGGAGCACAGCAGCGACCTGGAGATGTTCCGGCCCCAGGGCGTGCTCGCAGATGGAGAGCGCCCGCTGCAAGAGCGGCTCGGCCTGCTCGTATTTCCCCTCGTCCAGAAAGAGTTCCGCCAGCCCGACAAGCGAGCGTGCCATGTCAGGATGGTCTGGCCCCACCTGTGCTTCTCGCAAAGAGAGCGTGCGTTGGTAGAGACGCTCGGCCTGCTCGTACCTTTCCTGCTTCAGCGCGAGGGTCGCCAGCAGGAAGAGCGTCTCGGCGACCTGGGGATGGTCTGGTCCCACCAGCGCTTCCCACAGGCCGAGGGCCTGCTGGTGGAGCAGTTCGGCCAGGCGATACAAAGCCTGTTCGCTCAGGTAGACCCCCACCCGGTCGAGTAACGCTGCCGCTTCGGGAAACTGAAAGGTATACTGCTGGAGCAACGCCGCGCAGGCCCGAGCTTGTTCCAGATACCGCAGGCACTGCGGCCAGCAGGAGAGGTCGCCTGCTGGATCAGCCGGAAAGAGTGCATGCACCACCCGCACCACCTGTTCGGCCCAGCGGCGCTGCTCCTGGGCCCCCATCCGCTCGCGCTGGATCACCTGAACCAACCGATGGATGCTCAGCAAGCGCGCTTCCACTCGACGTGAAATCAAAGAAAAGCGGAGCAGGTCCCCAAGCATCCGATTAAAAGCCAGGCGATCGTTGACTGCCTGCTGGAGCATCACAGGCCAGAATACAGTACCCTCAGTGAAGAGTTCTTCAGGAATAGCGTCTGGAGCCAGAAACGCGCACACGTGCAAAAATTCGGTCGCTGCCGGGTTGCTCTCGGCGAGTTTCTGAAAGGAGAGCGACCAGGTGGTAGCCACCGAGTCAGGATAATTGGTCGCCTGGACGCCACGGCGGGCCAGCAGCATCTGATGATGTTCCTGGTACAGGTGCAGGTAGTCTCGAAAGCTGCATCCGGTTTCTTCAATATATGCGCCGGCCTGGTCCAGGGCGAGGGGGAAGCCATCGAGAGCAATCACGACATTGGCGGCCTCATTGCGTTCGTCATCGCTGGCCTGCTGACGCTGTGTGCGCTGCAAGAGCAAAAGCGTGCCTTCGACCAAGCTCATGCTCTCCACCTCGATGGCGGCCGCCAGTGCGCCAACGGCGTGAGCACGCGTAGTGAGGAGAACGCTGCCGAGGCCGCGTTGGGGCACATAGTCTGAGAGCCAGGACGCCTCATCAGCGTTGTCAAAAATGAGCAACCAGGGTTGCTGGGACTGCTCCAGCCAGCCTTTGACCGCCTGGACCAGCTGCTGATCGGTTTCTTTGTCGAAAGGGGCAACGGCAAGCAGGTTCGCCAGCGCCCGAAAGCTGCTCAGGATCGCTTCCTCGCTGGCGGCATTGACCCAGAAGACATGGCGATAGCGGCCCTGGTTGGACGCACGATAGGCGTATTCGAGCGCGATCTGAGTTTTGCCGATGCCTCCCAGTCCCGTAATGGCCTGTGGCTGAGTGAGCGCGACGTAGGAGGGATGGGCAGCACGCAGGTCCTCTGCTGACGAGGCAAACTGCCGGTCAAGCTGCGCGAGGATCTGGTCGCGCCCGGTAAAAAAGGGATTGCGCCGGTAAGGAACTGACCAGTACGAGGGAACTACGGAAGACGCCACCGTGAACCAGCCCTCTGGCTCGCTCGACGAACCGCCTGGGTGGAGGATCGGCTCAGTGGAGAGCAGGCCCAGTTCGCGGGCATCTTTCCCAAACAGCGCACAGAGTTTGGCGCGGAAATAGGGGCCAGGGGTGGTCTGGCCCGATTCCCAGCGACTGACATTATGCTGGGTGGTTCCCAGACGCTCCGCGAGTTCTTGTTGAGTCCAGCCCCGGTGTTTGCGCTCCTCAGTGAGCCGTATTCTGGCCGTTTTTTTCAAGGAACACGCCTCTTTTCTGCTCGGGAAACAATACAAATGGAATAAATGGCATATCACTTGGAATATAAGGCATTCCTTTCAAAAAATCTAGAAAGCTATACTTTTAGGTAATGACAGTATCTTTGTCTTGTTTCGACGAAGTACGCTCTTTCCGGGAGTAGTCCTCTCCAGCCACAGTCTGTTGAGGCAAGGAGGTCCTGCAATGTGCAAAATCTTGTTGAAGGTCGTTGTCCTTAGCCTCCTGACGGCAAGCTTTCTGGTGATTCCACTTACAATGGAATAGCTAACGACGCCCTGTCTTCCGTGTACCTGGAAACAGATTGTTAATGTGCAGGGGAATCTAGCTGGAAACTTAATCTATTCTCTGAGGGAATGGATCAAGTCTCCGGTCTGGCCTCTATATAATGTATAAGGAGATCCTATGCGAAGATCCATTCTTCTCCTGGCTTTTGTGCCATTGATGCTCACTTTTCTCTTCCTCACTCCAGGCAGGCAGGCACATGCCGCCTCACTGGTTGCGGCCTGTAGTGGGTCCAATTGTACAGGCAAAGATCCCTATGGGGAGCACTGCAACACTGGCACGTACTATGTCGTCCAGTCTGTTCCGCTTCTCGCCAGTGATGGCAGCGGCCGCAGTGGAGGATACTTGCAGCTCTGGTGGTCCGACACCTGTCAGACCAATTGGGCGCGTGTGGTCGTCTACGGGAGCACCAACGCTTTCCAGATCCTGGCATCGGCCTGGACGCCCGGGACAAAAGAGCAGTCAACCAACTGCTACATAGGCTCTGGCTGCGTCTCTTCCGGGGGAAACTGGGTGTGGTGGAGTCCTATGGTCTATGCACCCAATAACACTCCCGCCTGTGTATCCGGCGTTGCCCGCGTTTCACTGGGGCTTGGGTATTCTAACATCATTTTCCAATCTAACAAGTGTTAAAGGAAAGCGAGGCAGAAAAGCCGTCACTTGGTCTTAGAGACCATGAATCCAACTTGAGATACCTCAACTTCTTGCACGGCTCTACCATCCGGCACAACTCCAATGTCTCGATTGCAGGAGGCAATCGAGACAACCCTATCCCCTAGAGCAGCAGTGCGGCGGAGGGCGTTCCTCCGCCGCACTTGTCAAGAGCCAGCTTTACGTCGCTATTGACACCTTAACGCAGGGCCTAATAGTGAGTTCACGACTTTTTTCTTTCCCATCTGCAAACTACTGCGAACTTTTGCGCTGGTTTTTCGGATTCTCGCGCTACCAAATTTTCAACTCGCCCCCAGTACTCTTGTGCATATGAAGGTGGTGAACACCTTTGAGAGTGCTCACACGCCTGTTCAGGATGAATCACGAATGGTCGTCTCAAAAAGAGACACAATTCACGGAAAGGAGCTTTCTATGTTTGTATCACTCTGCCGCCTGATGATCTTACGACGATCCTCTATGCTATGGCCCAGATCGCTTCCCCAGATCGCACTTACAAGGATGCTGATCGCCTGGATGGGACTCCTCCTGGCCCACCTAGACCCTGCAACAGAACCCTGGCCCTGGGACTAAGACCGCCAGGAGGGCTCGTCGATTCGCGTGATGTGCGGAAAGGGAACTCCACCCCTATGTCTCTCGCCAGCATTCATCAGCTCATAGGCTTAGCGGCAATTGACCCGCAGTTCTGCCAGGAGTTGCTTGCCAATCCGCTCGCAACCATCCAGGCACAGGGCATTGAGTTAACTGTGGCTGAACAAGAGGCGCTCCAGGACATCTCCGCTCAAAATCTTTCTGAGTTTAGTAGCATTGTCCTGGCCAGGCTTGGCCTCGAACAACCCTGATTTCTCGACCTGTTGGTCAAGGAGGACATGCATGTTCCATCCACTTGAAAGTCATCTGCTCAGCAATTTCAGCAAGCAGCGGCGATGGCGCCCTTTGCTTCAGCTTTTCGGAGCCTTGCTGCTTGTATGTTTGACCCTCGCCCCTTTCAGCATCCCGGCCTTCGCCAGGGCTATCTCACCGCCGAGCGCATCTACTGCGCTCTCTATCCCGCAGGAAGCGACACCCGACGGTTGGAAAACGGTGCATTATGGGACCATCAGCCTTGCCGTTCCTGCTGCCTGGCCCGTTTATGACCTGAGCACCGACCTGAAACGGTGCGCTCTCCTGAATGTCCACGCCGTCTACCTCGGGCACCAGGGTCCAGACGCTCTCTGCCCGGCACATGCGACGGGAAAGAGCGAGGTCCTGCAGATCGAACCCCTCGATGCGACTTCTGCCTCTATAAGTAGGCTCGCAACTCGCGCGGCTACGATAGCTGGAGTGCCCACGCGAGTTGATCCTTCCAGTGCCATCAGCCATACCATTGTAGTCGCCCTCACACAGGCGAATGCGCTTATCAGTGTCTCCTATGGCCATACTGCCACACTCGCGAATCAGATATTGGGAACGTTGCAGATTGCTGGGAATGGCTCCCGCAAACCGGCAACGCAGACCTCCCAGCCGGTGCAGAGATTGACCTCAATCAGCCCCTCGGGTCTGTTCTCTGGCAAAGGGTTTGACACCTGCGCGGCCCCCTCGACCGGGAACATGTCGGCATGGCTCAGCGATTCGGGGAATCCCTATCGCGCCGTTGGTATCTACATCAGCGGTGTCAACCGCGCGTGTGGCGATGGGAACCTCTCTAGTTCCTGGGTAAGCACGGTGACTGGTGCGGGCTGGAGCCTGTTGCCGCTCTATGTCGGGTTGCAAGATCTTTGCGTCAACCCGGCGTATCACGACGCCACGATCGACCCCAACCAGGCTGCTTCACAGGGAAAGCAGGCCGCTGATGATGCCGCGAACCGTGCCCAAAACTTTGGCCTGTCCTATGGGTCGGAGATCTTTTTTGACATGGAAGATTATACGCGTACTACTTCATGCACCCAGACTGCTCTCACCTTTCTGGATGCCTGGACGCGCGAGTTACACGCCCGAAACTACTTTTCCGGCTTGTATATCAATCTGGGTGTGGACGGGGCCGACCTGGTGAGCATTGCTGGCAACATACAGCCACCCGACGCGATCGATTTCGCGGAGTGGGACGGCAACGCAACGACCAGCGATCCGGCTATTCCCGGTGGCGACTGGGCCTATCACCAGCGTATCAAACAGTATCTGGGCGGTCACTCAGAAAAGCACGGCGGAGTTTCCCTGAATATCGATAGCGATCAGTTCGATGACATCCTGAGCTTTGGCTCATGCACCGGGGCCTGCCTCTATCAAAACTGGGATCCCGTGTATGTTGGCTGCAGTAACAGCCCTCCAGATGGTTCGCATGGAGTCACCTGGCGCGGCGGATACCTGACCTATCATGAGGTAGTGATCACTGACCAGTTTGACACCGCTATAGCCCGCTTCAGGAATGTCTACTCGTCGGCCTGCATCACCAACTGGGCCTGGGGGGTACTGACCGGGGGGTCGAGACTGAAGTTAACCGTCTCGACATCAGGGGAGTCAACCTTATGCTGGCCCGCTGATTGCACCTCGTATTCGACTTCAACGTCAAGCATCTGGACCAATATGGTGAATGGGACCAATGTGGTCTCTGCCTGCGCGACTGTTACCAGCCCTGAGGATGGTCGCAATTACAACGCATGCTGGTCGATGTAAGGCAGATCTCAGGCATAGTTAAGAGGTAGGACTCCCCTATCTGGTGGAGGGGCATAAGACCCCCTTGCGCAAGCGAAGCAAAGGGCGAGGCCGTCCCGAAGAAGAACGGGAAGCCATGGGTGCCGTGTTCTTTGGGCGACCTT
>Ga0070740_10003925_pt1 | contig 15165 bp, 17 predicted proteins | sample Coa_R2_FD_67286 | JGI IMG/M metagenome (GOLD analysis project Ga0070740, IMG submission 67286) | Surface soil microbial communities from Centralia Pennsylvania, which are recovering from an underground coalmine fire - Coalmine... | ecosystem: Environmental > Terrestrial > Soil > Unclassified ... | reverse complement strand
CACGATGGCGGCACCGGCCGAGCCGGTGAAGCCGGTCAGCCAGGCAAGCCGCTCCTCGCTCGCCGGCAGATATTCGTTCTGCTGGCGATCGGCGCGTGGCAGCACGAAGCCATCGAGCCCGCGCCGCGCGAGCGCGGCACGCAACGCAGCAACGCGCACGCCGCTTTGCGCGCCGTCGCGCGTATCGTCGAAAGATTGGAAATGCGCCTCGAACATGCCGCACTCTACCGCTTCTTCACTTTACCGCAGCCGATAGCGGCAATTACAGGCCGTTTTCCCTTGCGCAGGGTGAGTGTCGCCCACCCATCCAACATCATGCGCCGTTCGAGTTTGAGGCCTTGCGCACCATAGATTGCCAACGCGGCGTTGGCATGAGTGATCAGCAGGCCCGAGAGCACGATCCTGCCGCCGCGGCAGACACGCCGGGAGAGCGGCACCGCTAGCCGCAGCAGCGGCCCGAGCAGAATGTTGGCAAAGATCAGATCGTAGGGTGCCTGCCGCGCAATCGCTCGGTGCCGTGGTCCGGCCGCCCGCAGCACGCTCGCGAAGCCACCCGCACCGTTGAGCCGCGCATTGGCGCGTGCGGCGGCAACAGCCCTGGGATCGAGATCGCCGGCGATGACGCAGGTCCGGAACGCTTTTGCCGCGGCGATCGCCAGCACGCCGGTGCCGGTGCCGATGTCCAGGATGCGGCGCGGGCGCCGGCGCTTGGCCAAGCGATCGAGCGCGAGCAGGCAACCGCGCGTGGTGCCATGATGCCCGGTGCCGAAAGCCAGGGCCGCCTCGATCTCGATGCCAATGGCGTTCGCCGGAATGCGTGCCCGGTCGTGGGCGCCATGCACCACAAAACGGCCGGCGCGCACGGGCGTCAGTGCAGCCAAGCTCTGTGCCACCCAATCGGATTCGGGCAAGCCTTCTATCGCAGCCGTCGCGGTCGCCTCGGGCGCCGTTCGTGCGAGCAGAGCGCGCACTGCCGACTCGTCGGCAGACGGAAAATGAACAGCCACCTGCCATTGGCCTTGCTCGCCTGCAGAGACGGAGCAGGCCATATGGTCGCCCTCGACCGCCGCCGCGATCGCCCGCGCCGTCGATTCATCGCACATTAGACGGGCGACCATGCTGTCCATTCCGGCATTCTGACATGACCGGGCCTGTTCCGGCCATGCCGAGAGGCGTGCTGTGCACGCGTAAGCATGTGCGGCGCCAAGCGCGCACATGACAGATGCGGATCGAGTGGCTATCTAGGCGGCATGAGCATGGATGTCGGCAACGAGGCTGCCGCTCTCGCACTCGCCAGCCGCAAAGGTTGGCCGGAAGACCTGCGCCTGCTGATCGCGCGCTATCCGCGGGAGCAATGGGAGGCACATGCCAATCTGGGCAGCATGGCGCGTTTCTGGCTGTCTCGACATGCGATGTTTCGCGAACTCGCCGCCATGATCCAGGGCATCGAGAGTGGCTTTCGCGATGGACGGCTCGCGGCTGCCGAATTCCCGCATCTTTTCGTCCCGCGCCTGCAGTTTATGCTGCAGCAACTCGAAGTGCATCATCAGATCGAGGACTTTCACTACTTTCCGATCTTCCGTGCGGCCGAGTCGCGCCTGGCACGCGGCTTCGACGTCCTCGAGCGCGATCATCACGCCATCCATGCCGACATGGCCCGGGTGGCGGAAACGGCCAATGCATTGCTGCGCGCGCTCCGCGGCGATGCCGTTGCGTTGCGCGCCTGCAGCGAGGATCATGCTGCGGCGAGCGCCGCGCTGCTCAAGGGCCTGATGCGGCATCTCGATGACGAGGAAGATTTGATCGTGCCGCTCATCCTCGATCGCGGGGAGGAAGCGCTCGGCGTAGCGCACTAGAGCGGAATCCGTTCGAACTGAGGTGAGCTTCCACTGGCTGATCGGAACGTGTGCCAGCCTGCGCGGATGGGTGCGGAGACCGGCCGGCGCTTAATGCCGCTTGAAATACTGAATGGCGCGCTCGTGCTGGATCGCTGCCTTCTTGCTCGCGAAGGTGCCGAGATTGCGCCGCTTGCCGGTACGCGGATTCTTCTTGCGCGAATAGAGACGCCACTTGCCGCCGGCGAGTTTGCGAATCATCGTTCCTCCGCAGCTCGAAGGCTCCGGCAACGCTCTAACTTCCTCACCAGTAACGGTAACCGCTGTAGCGCGGATCGTACTGGGGACGATAATAGCGGCGCGGTAGGCGCTGCTCTTCATCCGCTCCGTCGCGGTAATAATAGACGCGATTGCCCTCGCGGTATTGCCGCCATACGCCGGGCGGCAGGGATTGTGGCACGCTGCCGGTCACATCGTCATCGTCGCCGGCGTAGACGCGGGCTTGCCGGTCGTCGCGGAAATCCGGCCGCCGCTCGATGCTGCTGGTCTGGTCGTCTGCATCCTGGCTCTGGTCGCGTCGCGCAATGAGGTCGGTGCGATCGGGAATGCGGCCGGTGAGTTCGACGCGCACATTCTGCATGCCCTCCTGCTTCACCAGGTCCCACAACACCGCCGCGTGCGCCACCGACAGCCGCACGCAGCCGTGCGAGTGTGGCAGGCCGTCGATCTTGTGGTTGGTGCCGTGAATGGCGTGGCCTTGCTTGGTGAAGAAGATAGAGTAGGGCATGGGCGCGTCGTCCCATTCCTTGCTGAAGTGGTCCTTCTCCATGCGGAATGGCGTGTATTGCCCGTTGGGCGTGTCGTACTGCGCGATGCCCGTCGACACCGGCCAGACGTAGCGCGGATCGCCGTCGACCGTGACCGTCATCTTCTGCGTGTGCTTGTTGACCTGGATGAGCAGGTTGGCTTGCGCCGGCTGCGCAAAGTTCAACGCCGCCGCGGCGGCGAGCAGGGCGAGCAATCCCGGAATACGCATGGACGCCTCCAACCCGAACCCCGTGAGCATAACACTTGGCCGGGCGGGAGAAAGGCAGCTTCACGGTAATTTCATGGGTGCAATACAGGCGCCGTCCCAAGGCCCGATACACGTTTCGCGGGCGCGCCGCCGCGCCCCGGAATGAGGCCTTTCCCGGCCACAATCGCATCGCCATATCCGCCGGGAGGGTCGCCTATGTCCGAACCGCTTGTCGTCACCATTCCCCACCGCCTCGGCAAAGAGGAGGCAATGCGGCGCATCCGCGACGGCTTTACTCGCGCCAAGACCGAGTTCGCGCATTTGATCCGCATCGACAACGATAGTTGGGAGGGCGACCGCCTGACCTTCGCCGCCTCTGCCCTCGGTCAGCACGCGCACGGCATCATCGACGTCTACGACAGCGGCGTACGCCTGGAAGTCATGCTCCCCTGGCTGCTTGCACGTTTCGCCCGCGCGGTGCAACGCGTGGCGGGTCAGCGCGGCACCCTGCTGCTGGAGAAGAAGTGAGCGCGCACCGCGCTCAACTTGCATTGTCTTGAATTGTCCGAGACTAGCCTCTGACCATTGTTTCGGGGACGGAGCGCGCTCCGGCTGTAACAGGGACACCCGCGGATAGCCGAGACGCTCCGCGATTCTCCACGCTTTTTCAGAAAAGTCGCTGCACAGGCTACTGATGGCGGCCCTCGCGAAAAATTTTGCTTCTGTGAGCCTGGGCACACTTCCCCACCGCGGGCAGTCCTACACAAGAGGCGCGATGTGCTCGCCATCGACGCAGTGCTGCCGGTCGCCGCGCATGCGCCGGGCGCCTTGTTCTGACGCGGAGTGGAGTGCCGATGGAAATGCAGACCGTCCGTTATTTTCTCGCGCTGTGCGAGGAGCGTAGTTTCACCCGCGCCGCGCGCCGCTGCGGCGTCACCCAGCCGTCGCTGACGCGCGGTATCCAGCAGCTCGAAGCGGAATTCGGCGGCGCGCTGTTCATTCGCGCCGAGCGCACTGTCACCCTGACTGCGCTGGGAGATGCGGTGCGTCCGCATATCGCCGCGACCGCCGCGGCTGTCGTCGAGGCGCAGTGTGCGGCGGCGGCCTTCAACGCGGCGCCGCCGAATGCGGTCGTGTCCTGTGAACCGGAGGAGAAGACCATGCGCAAAGCCGTGTTTGTCACCGCCGCTGCCGTCGTCTTGCTCCTCGCGGCAGGGGCTTTCAGCCAGCTCTCGCAACTGGCCAACGCCGGACCGCGCAGACTCGCCGCGGGCGTGGACATCGGCGCGATGTCCCGCAGCCTGGATACGAGGTCACTGCCGCAACAGGAGCTGTCGCCCGACAGCTACCAATGAGCGGCAGTAAAACCCGGCCTTTCGCTGCGCCGGCACCGCGCGGCGGGGGGCGACGGGGGCGGCGGCCGTACGGCTTCCTTCCGGCCGCCGCCACTCTTTCTTGTGTCGCCGGCGCCGACGAGCGCGCGCAGGCCTAGTTGACGCAGACGTATTGGCTGCCGCGCATGCCGAGGCGGCGCGCGGCGCCGCGCGCCAGATCGAGGCGGGCGCCTTCGGCGTAGGCGATGCCCCAGGGGCCGGCGTCATTGACGCGCACGTTGAGCGAGCGGCCGTTGTCGGGATTGGTCACCGTGAGCACGGTGCCGAGCGGCCAGGTGCGCGCCGCCGCGGTGTTGCCGTTGGCGTCGAACGCTTCGCCCGAGGCGGTGCGTCTGCCCGAATCGTACCAGCTTGCCAGCACTTCCTCGCCGAAGCATTTGCCGCTCGGCTTGACGTATTTGTGGACGTGCTTCCAGCCGCCGGCTTGCGCGGCGGAAAATGCGATCGCCCACAGCGCCAGCGCCAAAGCGGCGCCGGCAAGCGCGAGCGTGATGCGTGACGCGATCACTTGCGGTCCCCGTCGATGAATCGTTTGGGGGACGTTAAGGCGCGCGCCGCGCCGCGCGCGCAAGGCGAAGCCGCGATTAGCGTTTGCGGTTAAGGTGAGCGGTTAAGGTTAGCCACGGACACGCGCCAAACAGCAGCGAAGCCGCGCCTCACATCACACACACATATTGCGCGCCGCGCATGCCGAGCCGTCGCGCCGCGCCGATGGCGAGGTCGAGCCGCGCGCCTTGGGCATAGGCGCTGCCAAACGGCCCGCGGTCGTTGATACGCACGCTGAGCGAGCGCCCGTTGTGCGGATTGGTCACCGTGAGCACGGTGCCGAGCGCCCAGGTGCGCGCCGCCGCGGTGTTGCCGTTGGCGTCGAAGGCCTCGCCGCTCGCGGTATGGCGGCCGGAGGAATAAGAGCTCGCCAGCACTTCCTGCCCGGCACATTGGCCGGGGCGATGCACATATTTATGCACCGAGCCCCAGCCGGCCGCGTGCGCGCCGGTGAGTGCGGCGGCGAGACCGATGCCGGCCGCCGTCAAGGCAAACAATTTCATTCCGGAAGTCCCCGTGAGTCGTTGCGTCGAGTCTGCTTAAGGACGGCAAAAGGCGGCGAGAACATGGCACCGGCGCGCGCGCCGGTAACGCGGGAAGCAGCCATGCGCCAAGGAGCACCAACTGCGGCGATTTGCGCGCGTTTGCCGCCGCTCCGCACGCGCAACGGTTAAGAGGCCGTTATTCAACGGGCGGGGAAGCCGTCGCGGCGCACCGCGTCTACAGCGAGACAATCGGCGCCGAAAATATCGCGTTCTGTGAGCCCCGCCACATTCGCTCCGGCGCGGCGGCCGTACAAGCCCGGCGTGTCCCACCTGATGTGAGGAGGCTTGACCATGTCCAATCGTCTCGTCTTCAACCGCCTGCTCGGCCGCAGCGCGCGTCAGACCGGCCGCGACGTGACCGCCGGAGAGATCGTCGTCGCCCTCTGCTGGCTCCTCTTGGTCGCTGCGCTGGTGGCGACGCCCTGGGTGCGCGACGCGATCGCGCTCGTCGCGACGCAAGTGCCTCCAGGCATGCTCTAATGGCACCGACTGATGCCGAGCCGGTGATGCGCTCCGCTGTCGCGCGCCAAAGCGCGATGCCAATTCTTGCGGCGTGCCGGCACGGCGCGTTCCGGCCGCCGATCCCCGTGCTGTCCTTGCAAATTCAGGAGAAGACCATGCGTAAGGTTGTCTTCTTGACCGCCGTTGCCGTCATCCTGCTGCTCGCCGCGGGCGCCTTGAGCCAGGTATCGCCCACGGCCGCAGAGCGCCGCGCGCGCGACGCGCAAAACGTCGACATCGGCGCGTTGTCGCGCACGATCGAGTTGAACTCGCTGCCGACGCAGGAGTTGTCGCCTGACACTTACCGCTGAGAGGAAAGTCTAGCGCTCAAACTTGCGCGAAACGACCTCGTCGAAGGAGTAGGGGCACTTTTCGGGAAACCGCGACTCCTTGAGCCTCGTTTCCTTGACCGCCTGCAGCCGCGCCTTGCGATAGACGCGCGCCAGGGCCTCGGCGATGCGCGGCTTGAGGCCGGGATTATAGCCGAGCACGTCGTCGACGTCGAGCCGCTGCTGGCGGATCGAGACGGCCCATGCGCGGTTGCGTCGCGAAGGCTGGTGGTCCCATTTCAGAATATGGGTCAGCAACACGCGCAACGCGCTTTCCAGCTTGTTGAATTGTTCCCGCCGCAAGCTTTCGATCTCCTCCGCCAGATTGCTCCGGTCGAGCGCATCCCAGCGGCCTTCGCGTACGAAGCGTGCCTGCTCTATTAGCCAGGAATAGAAGTCGCGCATATACTCGGCGCGCTCCGGCGCTTCGGGCGCGAGCCCGACATGATTGCCGTTGCCGTTGCGATGTCCGGCCATCTGTTCACCTCGCGGCGGAATATAGCAGAAAGCAGGGCGCGATCAGCTATTCTCCGCCCATCCGCACCAGCGGGAATTCAAGCATCGAGTCCTCGCGTTCGTGGGGACGAAGGGGCTACACCCGCTCCACGAACGAATCCACCACGCGCTTTTGGCCGGCCTTGTCGAAGGCGATGGTAAGCTTGTTGCCGTCGACCGCGACGACATTGCCGTTGCCGAATTTCTGGTGAAACACGCGCTCGCCCACTGAAAAAGCCGAGGTGGTGCCGGTCGACTTGGCGATCAGTTCGCCTTCGATGGTGAGGGGCGCGCGGCGTTTTGTCTTGCGCGCGGCCGCGCGGCCGGCTTCGCCGGCCACCTTCTCCCTGTTCGGGGGAGGGATGTCCGCGCCGTATTCCTCCGCGTCATCGAACACGCCATCCGGCACATAGCGCGGCGCACCGGTGTCGGAGAAGCCGCCCATGCCGCGCCGGCCCTGCGCGCGCTGCCAGCCCGGCGTTGCGTAGTTCGAGCCGAAGGCGCCCATCTCGTCGAAACGCGAGGGGCCGTAGCCCGACATGCCGAAGCCGCCGGCACCGCCGGAGGACTCCTTCACTTCGACATGGTCCGGCGGCAGCTCGTCGAGAAAGCGCGACGGCACCGTCGAAGACCACAGACCGTGAATGCGCCGGTTGGTGGCGAAATAGATCTTGGCGCGCTTTCTTGCGCGCGTGAGGCCGACATGGGCGAGGCGCCGCTCCTCCTCGAGCCCGGCGCGGCCGCTCTCGTCGAGCGAGCGTTGATGCGGAAACAGGCCTTCCTCCCAGCCGGGCAGGAACACGGTGTCGAATTCGAGCCCCTTGGCCGAGTGCAGCGTCATGATGTTGACGGCCTGCTCGCCTTCGCCGCTCTCGCGGTCCATCACCAGCGCGATGTGCTCGAGGAAACCCTGAAGGTTCTCGAACTCCTCCATCGAGCGGACGAGCTCCTTCAGGTTCTCCAGGCGCCCGGCGGCATCGGCGGAGCGGTCCTTCTGCCACATCTCGGTATAGCCCGACTCGTCGAGCACGATCTCGGCCAATTCTGTATGGCCGATCTTGTCGCGCAGCTCGCGCCAGCGCGCGAAATTATCGATCAGCGTACGCAGGGCGGCGCGCGGCTTCGGTTTCATTTCATCGGTCGCCGCCACGAGTGCCGCGGCTTCGGTGAGCGGGATGCGCTTCTTGCGCGCGAAATCGTGCAGCATCTGCACCGTGGCATCGCCGAGGCCGCGCTTGGGCACATTGACGATACGCTCGAAGGCGAGGTCGTCGGCCGGCTGCGCGATCACGCGCAGATAGGCGAGCGCATCGCGGATTTCTGCACGCTCGTAGAAACGGGGACCGCCGATGACGCGGTAGGGCAGGCCGAGCTGGATGAAGCGGTCTTCGAATTCGCGCATCTGGAACGAAGCGCGCACCAGGATGGCGATCTCGTCGAGCGGGTGGTCCTCGCCGCGGTCCCGGGCGTCGCGCTGATAGCCCTCGATCACCTCGCCGATCTCGCGCGCCTCTTCTTCCGAGTCCCAGCAAGCAGTGACGGTCACCTTCTCGCCGGGCACGTCCTCGGTGCGCAGAGTCTTGCCCAGGCGGCCTTCGTTATGGGCGATGAGGTGGGAAGCGGCCGCGAGAATATGTCCCGTCGAGCGATAATTGCGTTCCAGGCGAATGACCTTGGCGCCCGGGAAGTCATGCTCGAAGCGCAGGATGTTATCGACCTCGGCGCCGCGCCAGCCGTAGATCGATTGATCGTCGTCGCCGACGCAGCAGATGTTTTTGGGCTTCTTACCCTCCCCTCCTGTGGGAGAGGGTGCCGGGCCGCGCAGCGGCGAGGCGGGTGAGGGGGCCTGTGCCGGAAGATCGAAGCTGTCCTCGAGGCTCATCCCCTCATCCGGCTCCGCCCGGTCAAGCCGGGCGTCGCCACCTTCTCCCACGAGGGGAGAAGGTAACGGAACGTGCGGCGAGCTCTCTTCACCCTCTCCCCTTGTGGGAGAGGGTGCCGAGCCGCGCAGCGGTGAGGCGGGTGAGGGGGAAGAGATCGGCTGCGACAGCAGCTTCAGCCATAGATACTGCGCAACATTGGTGTCCTGATATTCGTCGACCAGAATAAATTTAAAGCGGTTCTGATAACCGCGCAGCACGTCGGCGTTCTGCCGGAACAGGCGGATGCATTCGAGCAGCAGGTCGCCGAAGTCGGCGGCGTTGAGCGTTTTCAGCCGCTCCTGATAAGCGAGGTAGAGCTTCTTGCCCTTGCCGGTGGCGAAGCTCGCCGCTTCGCCGGCAGGCACTTTGTCGGGCGTGAGGCCGCGGTTTTTCCAGCCGTCGAGCAGCATGGCGAAGACGCGCGCCGGCCAGCGCTTTTCGTCGATCTTCTCCGCTTCGAGCAGCTGCTTGATCAGGCGGATCTGGTCATCGACGTCGAGGATGGTGAAATCGTTCTTCAAACCGACCAGTTCGGCGTGACGGCGCAGGATCCTAACGCCGATGGAATGGAAGGTGCCCATCCACGGCATGCCCTCGATTACCTGACCGACCATCCGCCCGACCCGGTCCTTCATCTCCCGCGCTGCCTTGTTGGTGAAGGTGACGGCGAGGATTTCGGACGGTCGCGCGCGCGAGAGATTGAGAATGTGGGCGATGCGCGTGGTCAGTACGCGCGTCTTGCCGGTGCCCGCGCCGGCCAGCACCAGAACGGGGCCGTCCAACGTCTCCACCGCCTGCCGCTGCTCGGGATTGAGGTCGGCGAGATAAGGCGCTGCGCGGGCGCCGAGTGCGCGCGCAGCAATCCCGCCGGGCTGGGGCGGCGGCACAGGCTGCAATCCTGGCTGTCTGACGGGTTCGACCATCTGATTCTTCTTGTAGGGCAATGTGGCACCCGTAGGCCGCGATTTCGAGAGCCGCGCCGGCAACTTGCCCGTATTTTGCGCCGCCTCTAGCGTGGTTTTCCGCTGTTTTCACTGCATTCGGGAGGAACCATGCGTCTGAAGGACAAGATTGCGATCGTCACCGGCGCCGGGCGCGGCATCGGCCGCGATATCGCGCTCGCCTACGCCCGCGAGGGGGCGCATGTGGCCATCAATGACGTCGATGCGGCCACCGCCGAGCAGACCGCCAAAGATGCCGCCGCGCTCGGCAGCAAAAGTCTTCCGATCGTTGCGGATGTGGCCAAGTCCGCGGACATCAATCGGCTGGTCGACACCGTCGTCAAAGAACGCGGCCGTGTGGATATCCTGGTCAACAACGCGATGAAGATCGTGCCCGGCAAGCTGGAAGAACTGCCGGAGGCGGCCTGGGATACGACGATGAACATCGGGCTCAAGGGTGCGTTCCTGGTCAGCCAAGCATGCGCGCGCCACATGATCGCGCAGAGGTCGGGCGCGATCGTCAATATTGCCTCCATCGCCGGCTTGTTTCCCTACAATTGGGCCGGGGCCTACAGCGTGGTGAAGGCCGGGCTGATCATGCTGACCAAGCTGCAGGCGGTGGAGTGGGCGCCGTATGGTATTCGCGTCAACGCCATCACGCCGGGCTATATCCGTACGCCGGGGACCGAGGCCATGTATGCCGATCCGGACATCTACGAAGGCCGCCGCAAAGGCGTTCCCATGGGCCGCGTCGGCTCCGGCGGGGATGTAACGGGCCCCGCCATTTTCCTCGCCGGCGACGAGTCGCAGTACACCACCGGCAGTATCGTCGGCGCCGACGGCGGGCAGGCAGTCGGCTATTTCCTCACGGTGCCGGGGCGGCGCTTTTCCGGCGGCCGCATCGACTAGGACTTCGCCGGCATGGCAATGCGGCGGCCGAGGCCCTCCGGCGTCGGCAGATGCGCGTGCGCGGCCTTCATTGCCGCCAAGCGCGCCAGTATGTCGTCCGGAAACGGCGCGACCTTCTTCGCCCCCATATCGACGTGCAGCGTCATGTTCTCTGAGGTGGCGGAGAGCCAGCCTTGCCCGGCATGACGCAGCTCCTCGAAATAATGAATGCGTTTGGCGTCGTAATCGAGCAATTGAAAGCTCACGCGCACGGGATCGTTCTCGCGCAGCTCGCGCAGATAACGCACATGGACTTCAGCTGTGAAGGTCGAGTGATTGGTGCGTTTGAGATAGGCGAGCCCGATGCCGAGCATCTCGTAAGTCTCGTCCACGGCACGGTCGAACAGCACGTTGTAATAGGCCATGTTCAGATGGCCGTTGTAGTCGATCCATTGCGGCTCGACGCGCATGACGGACGACACGAAGGGGGCAGGGATGTTGGGCATCGCCTATTCCGTTCGTCCCCGCGAAAGCGCGAACCCACAGTAGCAAAGCTGGACTCCTGCTTGCGCAAGAATGAGCGGAGTGTGCTTCACGATCATGCGCTGATCGGATACACGGCCTTTTCACCGCTCAACACCCGCGCGACATCGGAGGCGCACTTGGTCTGCAATTCCTCCAGCGCTTCGATCGAATAGAACGCCGTATGCGGCGTGACGATCACATTATCGCGGCCGAGCAGGGGAGAATCCTTCGCCAGCGGCTCGGCCATGACCACGTCGAGCCCGGCGCCGCCGAGTTGCCCGCTGTCGAGCGCGGCGACCAGCGCCGCCTCGTCAATGAGAGGCCCACGAGCCGTGTTCACGATGTAGGCGCCCTTTTTCATCTTGGCGAAGGCTTGCGCGTTCATCAGCCCGCGCGTTTGCGGCGTTAGCGGAGCGTGGACCGAAACATAGTCCGATCGCGTCAGCAGCGTGTCGAAATCGACGCTCTCCACCCCTGCGGCCTTGAATATTTCCGCCTTGGCGAAAGGATCGTAGGCGATCACCGTCATGCCGAAGGCCTTTGCTTTCGGCGCAACCAGGCGCGGGATATTGCCGAAGCCGACGAGGCCAAGCACCGTGCCTTCGATGCGGCGGATCGGCACCACCGCCGGCATTTCCCAGCGGCCGCCTTGCACGAGCTTGTTTGAGAACGGGATTTTGCGGATCAAGGCGAGCAGCAGCGCCATCGCGTGATCTGACACTTCGCGAATGCAGTAGTCCGGCACGTAATTGACGGCGATGCCTTTCTCCTTTGCCGCGACCAGATCGATATTGTCGACCCCCAGCCCGAAACGGCCGATCGCCTTGCACTTGGTGAGCTGGGTTAAAATTTCCCGCGCCAGCTTGGCATAGGTTACCAGGATCGCATCGGCATCTTTGGCCACCGCGAGAATATCGTCGGCGTTCGCCGATTTCGACATGCGAAATGTCGGATTGAGCTTGGCGAGAGCGGCTTTGGCCGGATCGAGCGAGGGAAATACGCTGTCGGTGACGGCAATAACGGGACCGGCCATTCGCAACTCCAAACAGGCGAAATACGGCGGCAACCTACGACAGCCGGTTTTAGCCGTCCACCGGCGCCGGCTGGATCATTCGCTTAGAAAAGCATCGACCTCGTCGAGAAATTTCGCCCAAGCGGGCTCGCCCGCCAACAGCACGTGGTTCTCGCTTTCCAACGTCACAAACCGTGCATGCGGGATTGACGCCGCCAGGAGTCGTCCTTGCTCGAGCGGCACGACATTATCGTGGCGGCAGTGCAGGACCAAAGTTGGCACCTGGACGTGCGGCAACAAAGGCATGACATCGATATCGTCGCAGGCAAGCCGTATGCGTACCGCATTCTCTGCACTTGTGGTCATGCGCTGCAGGTCGGCGAACCACTTGATCTGTTCGGGCGAGCCGCTGGGTAGAAATATCGACACGAAAGCCCGCATGAAGGCCGAATGCTCGTCACCCCAGCCGTGCCGCATCATGGCAATAAAGGTGTGAGCCTTCTCTTGTTCTTCCGCCGACGAGCGCTTGTTGCGGCCCTGCGCATATCCGCCAAGCAGAATGAGCTTCGACACGCGTTCCGGATGGCGCACCACGTAATCGATAGCGACAGCGGCGCCTTGCGAGATGCCGAGGATGGCGAAACGATCGAGCCGGGCGGCTTCGGCCACGGATTCGAAGTCGCGGACGAAGTCGGCAAACGTAATGCTTTGCACGTCACGATCGGAGAGACCGTTGCCTCGGCCATCGTAGCGCACAAGCAGCGCCTTCTGTGCCAGCCATTGCAGCAGCGGCGTCCACACCGGGCTCTCCCAGTCGTATTCGACATGCGTGAGCCAATTGGCCGCCTTGAGCACCGGCGGACCGCTGCCGACAGTGGCGTAGGCGAGCCTGATGCCGTCCGCGGTCCGGCAGAAAGAGATTTCCTGCTTCTGTGCTGGCGCCGGATGGTCAAAGGAGAGATCTTTGCCTGCGTCCGCTTGCCGCACCGCACCGACAAAGCGGAAGCCCTTGCGCGGAATGGTGCGCACCATGGCCTGCTTGCGGCCGCTGTCGCCGAGCGCTTTGCGCACAGCATTGATCCGGCTGTCGAGCGTGGAATCCGAGACGATGCGGCCGCCCCAAACGGCAGCGATGAGGTCGCCTTTGCTCACGACCCGATCACGATTTTCGATCAGAAATACAAGCAAATCGAACACTTGCGGTTCGATGGCCACCAGATCGGCGCCGCGTCTAAGCTCGCGCGTCCCGGTGTCGAGCGCATAAGGCCCGAAATGATAAGGCAAATTCACCTCCGCGCGCCGGCGAGGAGACGGCGCTCCCCGATACTCAAGGCGATCTCAAGGACAAATCAAGCTGCGGTCAAAGTCTTTGAATCCCCTTCTGCGCTATTCTGCTGCGACGCGCGGCGGCGGCCGATTCATCGGCCCGCATTAATGGAGGTCGCCATGGGACGAGTTTTGAGCTTCATCTACGGGGCAGTTGTCTATCTGCTGTTTTTTGCCACTTTTCTCTATGCGATCGGCTTTGTCGCCGGGATCGCGGTGCCAAAGACGATTGACAGCGGCGCTCAGGGGCCGTTGACCCTCGCGGTTATCGTCGATCTTGTGCTGATGTCGGTATTCGCCGTCCAGCACAGCGTCATGGCCCGGCAGGGATTCAAGCGCTGGTGGACGACCATCGTCTCCCCGGCAGTCGAGCGCAGCACCTATGTGCTCGCGGCGACGCTGGCGCTGGCGCTGCTGATCTGGCAATGGCGGCCGATTCCCGGCCTTGTTTGGCAAGTGACCGATCCGGGCGCGGTCACCGTGCTGATGGCGCTCGAAGCGGTCGGCTGGGGGCTCGTGCTGTTGTCCACGTTCCTGATCAATCATTTCGAGCTGTTCGGCTTGCATCAGGTGATCAACAACCTGAGCGGCACGCCGATGCCGCCGCCGAAGTTCCGCACGCCGCTGTTCTACAAGGTCGTACGCCATCCGATCTATCTCGGCTTCATCATCGCGTTCTGGGCGACCCCGGTCATGACGGCGGGACACCTGTTGTTCGCCGCCACGACCACCGCCTACATCTTTGTCGGCATCTGGCTCGAGGAACGCGATCTCGTCGCGCTGTTCGGTGACGAATACCGGCGCTACCGCCAACGTGTGGCCATGCTCGTGCCGTTCCTCGGCAGGTCGCGTGAGGCGCCGCCAGCGCGCGTGCGCTCGTAGGCCTGCGGATTTCATCGGTACGGCGTCCTCTGCTAAAGTCCGGCCTTCTCCCGCTGGACCTGGCAGAGGACCGCCGCATGGCTTTGCCCAACGCAGTCGCCGACCGACGCCGTGATCCGGTGGCTGTCAAGCAGGCGCTTACGGAGCTTGCCGCCGCGTTTGGCAATCGGTTGGTGACCGCGCAGGCTGTGCGCGAGCAGCACGCCAACACGCTCACCTGGGTGCCGAACCAGCCGCCCGATGCGGTCGTATTTCCGCAAACAACTGAAGACGTGCAGCGCGTGGTGCGCATTTGCGCAGGGCACGATGTCCCGGTCATCGCCTTTGGCACCGGGACCTCGCTGGAAGGACACATCAACGCCCCGTTCGGCGGCGTTTGTATCGACTTGCGCGACATGAACAACGTGCTTGCAGTGCATGCCGAGGACCTCGATTGCGTCATCGAGCCGGGCGTCACCCGCAAGCAGCTCAACGAACACCTGCGCGACAGCGGACTGTTCTTTCCCATCGATCCCGGCGCCGATGCTTCGCTGGGAGGCATGGCAGCGACGCGCGCCTCGGGCACGAACGCCGTGCGCTACGGCACAATGAAGGACAATGTGCTCGCGTTGAAAGTTGTGATGGCCGACGGCGCGCTGATGACGACGTCGCGCCGCGCCAAGAAGTCCTCGGCCGGCTATGACCTCACGCGGCTGATGGTCGGCTCGGAGGGAACGCTCGGTATCATTACTGAGCTGACGCTCAAGCTTGCAGGTATTCCCGAGGCCATCGCGTCCGGCGTTTGTCCGTTTACGTCTGTCGACGCCGCCTGCAAAGCGACCATCCTCACTATCCAATCGGGCATTCCGGTTGCGCGCATCGAATTACTCGACACGCTGCAGATGAAGGCGGTCAACGCCTACTCAAAGCTCACGCTGCCGGAGGCGCCGACTTTGTTCGTCGAATTCCACGGCACCGATGCCGCCGTCGCCGAACAGTCCCAGCGCTTCGGCGAAATCGTCGGCGAGTT
>Ga0070740_10003922_pt1 | contig 15168 bp, 20 predicted proteins | sample Coa_R2_FD_67286 | JGI IMG/M metagenome (GOLD analysis project Ga0070740, IMG submission 67286) | Surface soil microbial communities from Centralia Pennsylvania, which are recovering from an underground coalmine fire - Coalmine... | ecosystem: Environmental > Terrestrial > Soil > Unclassified ... | reverse complement strand
GCGGTAAAATATCAGCAAACACACATCACAAGACTTCTGCATCATTTCTATGACCCAAGTTATGCAAGGTTTAAGGGTCTAGGACAAATGTATGTTGATGACTCAAGATTTACTGAGGCATATGAAAAACGGGCAAAAGGATTTGCTAGTTTTATGCGTGATGCGATGGCATTTATGCTGATGAGCATGTAAAGCAATAAGGCAGTTCTAGCTTCCCTCTGGATTCCATGAAAGAGTAGCTCTACCAAGGTGAGCTGGAGGGAAAAGAAGATGTATAATGTAAGTAATGAATAACAAAAAACAATATTTAACCATTGATGAGTACATCAGTACCTTTCCAGAGGATATTCAAGCCATTCTTGAGAAAGTAAGGCAGACGATACAAAAAGCAGTACCAGAAGCAAAAGAGAAAATTGCGTATGGTATACCTACGTTTGAAGTAAATGGTGTCAATCTTATATCTTTTGCAGGATGGAAAGGGTATATTTCCCTATATCCTATCCCAGCAGGCGATACAGCATTTCAGGAAAAGATACAGCACTATAGAAGTAAGAAAGCAAAAAGTACACTCCAGTTTCCATTAAATAAACCCATTCCATATGATGTACTAAGCCAAACTGCTATGTTTCTTAAAAAAGAGAAAATAAAATAAATTGCCTTACCAGAGTATTGACATCTACATTCTAATAGTATTAAATAAAAGTACGTATGGCAACAAATTCTTCACATAAAACACTCTATTGGATAATAGGAGTCATTGTGATAGTTGCAGTTGTACTATTTGGCGGATATAAGGTATGGCATCACTACACAAGAGGCTCAGCACTACAGTACGCGAATACTACTTCAACTTCAGCAAATAACACAGTAACTCGTTCTCCATCTCAGGGGAATCAAGTCACAGGCAATAGCGGTTTACCAAACAAAACGGATACGAGTAATCAGCAATTGGATAATGACATGCAAAATATTCAAAATAGCATGAATCAACTCCAACAGGACCAAGGTACTGCTAATCAGGATAGTGGAAGCCAGTCCAAAGATATCCCACAACAATAATCTCGTTTTCTTCTCTATTAATGTCTGCATTGTCCACTTAAAAACCGCCCCTTGTGAAAAGAGCGGTTTTTGACTGTTACCTCAGGTCCCTACGTTTATTGCGTAGGTGCTGGGGTGGTATGCATTGCTTTCAAAGCCTGCACAATTTGTTTTGCATCAGCAAATGCCGCTTTCAAATCACCTGCACCGGTCTGAATTTCAGAACGAGCGTTCTTCAGCGTTGATGTTGTCCCCGTTGGGTTAGTATCATAGCTTTGTGGTGTCAGTGATGTGACTTGAGACTGTACGTTTCCATACTGAGTCTTAGCATCAGCAATCTTTGTCTGCATATCAGAAAGCAAATTGGTTAGATTACTTGGATTTCCTGCTGTTTGTATTCTTGACTGCAATTTTGTTGCAAGGTCAGAAAGCTTATCGGCAGTAACACCCATCGTATCAGATGCTATTAGCAAATGGAGCTGAGGTAAGAATTCGGCATATATTCTATATGTTGTGAATATACTTCTGTAATCAGTCCTCAGTGTTGGTAGGTCGGTATCAGCATCAGCCTTTGCCTTTAAGCTCGTTAATCCGTTCACATCTGTTGTAATTTCTCCACTAAATTGCGTTTTTTGGTCACTGGATAGTTTCACCAGTCCATTCAATCGAGTGGAAGCGTTGTTGAGCGATGTCAAACGTTCAGCGATAGCGTTATCTGCCAATGTATGTAAATTGGTAAGCCGTGCTGCTTGGTTTGCCGCTTTTCTACCTCCTGCTGGTGTATTGGTTACTGTTTGGGCAGAGGCCATACGTGGACTTGCTAAGAGTACAGCTGCTATTCCAAGAGTAGTTACGGTTGTTTTTATATGCATAGTGTCACCTCCTTTCGCATATTTCTGTTCAATTCTTGCTCATTTATACACTCCAAAGATGAACAGAAAATGATATTTGCTATAATCACCCTCATGAGACTACTGGTTGTTGAGGATGAATTTGCGCTTGCTCACACGATAAAAACAGGACTTGAAGACGAAAAATTTGCTGTTGACGTAGTACATAATGGCAAAGAAGCGTACGAACAAGCAAGCGTTGAAGAATACGACGTGATTATCCTTGACCGGATGCTTCCCGAGATGGACGGTATTGCAATTTGTAAAAATCTTCGTGCTGAAAAAGTATTCACACCAATTCTGATGTTAACAGCAAGAGGAAGTGCCGATGAAAAAGTAGAAGGACTTGATGCGGGAGCTGATGATTATTTAGCCAAGCCATTCTCCTTTAATGAGCTGCTTGCGAGAATCCGTTCACTTATCCGTAGAGCTACGACAAATGAGACTACATTACAAGTAAACTCTTTAGTAATCGACCCAAAGACACATGTGGTAAAACGAGCAGGGCAAGAGATTACACTAACAGCAAAAGAATACCAATTACTCGAGTTTTTTATGCGTCATCCAAACCAGATTGTCACTCGTGAGCAGATTACAAACCACGTCTGGGATTATTCGCATGATACCATGAGTAACACAATAGAGGTACTCGTGAAGCGTCTGCGAGAAAAGATTGACAAAGCATTTCCCACAGAAAAACCACTTTTTCACACCATCCGCGGTATGGGCTACAAAGTAGCTGGATAAATCTATGAAAGATTTTTTTAACAAATTTTCGCAATTTACAAAAACACGTTTAATCTTATCAGGATGGTATACACTTATCCTTTTTTTAATTCTTTTAGCATTCTCAATTGTGCTTGCTATAACCTATAACAATGACGTAACCCGCATTGTATTAAAACAGGACTTTGGCAATCATGTGCCAAGAGCTTTGTCCAAAGTCGAACTACGTGTAGTACTGGCACAGGTAAGAGAACTACGCAATACATCACGACTGGATATTATTATTATCGATTTTATAACCCTTCTCATTGGTGCAGGGTTGAGTTATTTTCTCGCAGGAAAAACACTAAAGCCTATTCAAAAAAATATGGAAAGCCAGAAGTTATTTATTGCAGATGCCTCTCATGAATTGAAAAGTCCAGTTACCATGATACAATCAGCGTGTGAAGTGGTACTTCGTTCTCCCACAAAAACAAAAGAAGATTACAAACAGGTGATTCACCAGGTGCATGAACAAAGTGTACGTTTAGGAAGACTGATCAATGACTTACTTTCCCTGTCTGTGCTTGATGCGGGAAGTACTAAGGAATTAAGAGTTTGTTCGCTTTCCCAGATAGCGGAAAAGGAGGTTGAGGCAATGACACCTCTATGCAAAAAAAAGAAATTGTCGCTTGAAAAAGCTATAACACCGAATGTAACCATCCACGCAGATGCAGATAAAGTACACCAGTTGCTAGTGATACTATTGGATAACGCAGTTAAATTTACTCCATCAGGAGGGAAAGTTACAGTAAAAGTAGTCAACAAACCACAACTACAACTTATTGTACAAGACACTGGAGTTGGTATCGCTCCTGAAAAACAAGAAGATATTTTCAAGCGTTTTTACCAGGCTGATGATTCTCATACTGGTTCAGGGGCAGGGTTGGGGCTAGCGATTGCTGATGCAATTATGAAATTGCATAAAGGAAAAATAGCAGTCACAAGTGATTTGGGACGGGGTACTAGCTTTATTTGTACATTTCCAGATGGTGGTTAGTCAAATAGCATAGTAGATTTTTTGACCTCCGATGTAATTTAGTATAGGTCTTGCAATTTTTTTATGAATGCTCTAATTTACATAGAGCAAAGATGAATCCAGTCGTACATTTTGAAATGCCAGCCAAAGATAAAAAAAGAGTTTGTACCTTTTATTCACAGGCATTTGGCTGGAACATGCAGCAGTTGGGACCGGATATGGGTAATTATGTTCTTGCTGGCACTACAGAAACCGATGCCAACCATATGGTTGTAACTCCGGGAGCCATTAATGGCGGTTTTTTTGATTATAAAGATGATGCTCTTAATAGTGCGCCTCATCTCGTCATTTCAGTTGACAATCTTGAAGAGAGTATGGAAAAAGTCAAAAACGGAGGCGGAAAGATTGCAGGAGAACTCATGGATATTCCTGGAATTGGTAGATACGTTTCCTTTTATGATACCGAAGGCAATGTTGTAGGTATGCTTCAGCCAAAAACTTCTAATCAACAGTAGTAATCAGTTGCGTACTTTTAACTTGGAGGTGATGAAAAATGGGAAATATAGGCTATTTCGAAATACAAGTGGATAATTTCCAAAGAGCGCAAAAATTTTATAGTGCTGTCTTTGGTTGGGATATTAAACGGGCGGAAAACTTCCCAATTGAGTATTACATGATTTATTCTCAAGATAAGGGGAAAATGGGGCTCAGTTTGGGAGGTATGCTCAAAAGAGACAAACCGTTAGCCGAGAATAATGGTATCTCTGCATATGTATGTCACGTGTTGGTTGAAAATATAGATGATGCAATTGCAAAAATCACCTCCAGTGGTGGGAAATTGATTAGTGACAAACAACATATCCCTGCCGGATGGTTTGCCTATGCACTTGATACAGAAGGAAATACATTTGGTATCTGGCAAATGGAGCAATAGCATTATTGAAAAAGGAAAGGTATAGGTGAAGTTTGATCCGTCGAAAGACAAACAGGATCATTGTAAAAAAATATAGAACGGGAAGGGGGTGGGAATATGTTGAATTTTAACTCAATATTACTATCTACAGAAGATCCCGAGAAGTTGGCTGCTTTCTATGAGAAGGTTTTTGAGAAGAAACCGGACATGGACGAGGAAAAATACAAAGGATTCTTGGTAGGAAGTTGTTTTTTGGGTATCGGATTTCACGATAAAATTCATGGAAAGAATCCAAATCCTGAGCGCATCCTTTTCAACTTCGAAACAAAAGATGTAAAAGGCGAATTTGAAAGGATAAAACAGATCGACGGGGCAACAGTAGTTGCGCAGCCTTATGAGATGAAGCCTGCCTGGATTGCGACCTTTGCTGATCCTGACGGAAACTACTTTCAATTAATAACACCCTGGGAGGATATGCAAAAGGATATGGGAAATGAGAAATAATGCCTCCGAATCAGGAGATGATTTGTTTTTATAAAAAGGGGGTGAAGAGATATAGTGCAAACAAAAGCATCATTTAGCAGTATTTCTGTTGATAATTTGGGAAGAGCTAAAGAATTTTATACAAAGATTCTTGGACTCGAACTTGAAAATGAGCAAATGGGGCTGCAGTTTCATTTGCCCGGTGGCGGCAGGTTATTTATCTACGAAAAAAAAGACCATCAACCCGCAACGTTCACTGTAGTCAACTTTATCGTTGATGATATTGATGAAGCAGTTGATGAATTGGTAAAAGATGGCATTACTTTTGAACGGTATGAAGAATTTCCGTTCAAACAGGACGAAAAAGGGATTGCTCGAGGACTTTCTGCCCAGATGGGTCCTGATATCGCATGGTTCAAAGATCCGGCTGGCAACATTTTATCCGTACTCCAAGAGGAATAAGTATTTTACTTTACAAAAAGATTCCTGCGCGTATATAATGGCTCTACCGTGCGAATTAAAGGTTTTCAGGATACAATTGCGTGGTATGATCAAAACGCCAAACACTATGCACAAGTCAGTGCCTCTACCGCTAACCTTGAGGAAATTGAACAATTTGTCGCATTACTGCCTAAAGAAGGAAAAGTTCTGGATGCTGGTTGTGGAGCCGGACGGGATACTGATTTATTGACCGGAAAAGGATTACAGCTTATTGGTATTGATCTCCCCAAAGGACTTATCCGGGAAGCAAAGAGACAATTTCCCCACCTGCAATTTGTCGAAGGCAACCTTCTGAACTTGCCATTCCAAAATGATTTTTTTGACGGCGTTTGGGCACATGCCTCACTTCTGCATCTGGAAACGGTTGAAGAAGTCACAAAAGCATTGCAGGAATTTCATCGAGTATTGAAGAAAGAAGGAATTCTGCATGTTCTGGTAAAAGCCCAATCAGGAAAAGAAAAAACTGCTATTGTGGCGGATGCATATTCTCATCATGACAGATTCTTTCAATATTTTACCCAGGACGAATTAAAGAATTTGTTGCAAACAACCGGCTTTACAGTTCTACAGAGTGAACAATACCGGGAAATAGACAGAATACCCACAGGTAGACTGGAGGTCGAATGGATTCTGACACTAAGCCGGAAATCATAAATGAATGATTCACCCCTGTTTGCTTACTTCATCAGAAAAAAGAATTTAATTAAAATAGCACATACGACTAATCCGATGAAAAAGAGCATCAAGCCAATTGGTGAATCCCAACTGTACCAATGATCCATGCTCTCCAGGGATTGCATTTTTGCTAAGTGTTCAAAATGTTTGTCATCCATATGCATGACGTTCACCTCCTTAAATATCCAGATATTCCACAGGAATTTCATACTGTTTGGCATGTTCAGAAAGCGTGATAAACAACTCCCTGGGTAGTTTGTCTTTTAATGCTTCAGGTGATTTACCAACAAAAAGTTCACTCCGTTTGGGATTTATTAAATAATCTCCGCTTTCTTTCCATTCCTTTTTATTGGTAAGAAGGCTTGCTTTACAAACAGTTTCTACGAGAACAGCCCAATTACTCTTTTGTGTATGGTAAATAAGTGCTTTCAGGAACCATTCCTTATCGTCGCTAAATCCGCTCCATTTTCCAACCATAGCGCCAATAAATCGCTGTTCACGTTCTGCGCCGGCAACCCCAACAGTTACCGACACCTCTCTCATCCCTTTTTGTTTACTCTGGTGTCGTGCGACAAATTCACCTAAAGCGCGAACAATAACTGAAGATACTGCTTCACCGGCAAGTTCCTTTGCCTGATCAAACAATGATGCGTCTTTTTCGCTGACATAAATTGTTTTATTTGGCATATACGCATATTATAAATATATTTATATATTTGTCAAGCTACGGGGTGTATGCATAATCGTCAATACATTGCAGATTCATGGGAGGCATGGTAAGATGAAATCATGGATGATACTGCAACACCAACACAACAACCGGCTACGACACAAGAGACTGTTTCTTTGCAAACAAATACGCCAGTGGTAACGCACCACCCTGCTCCTGCGGCACAGACGCCAAGTATTTCGGGCCATAAAGAATACGCACCGATTACAACAACTGTTGATGTTGCTCCTGGCGCATCTGTTGAGACTGCAGAACGAACACCAGTTATTACACCGGAACTTAAAGATCTTGGTGTAGAACATGGGCCGGATGGAGAATCCGCCCAGTTAGAGCAAAGAGTCAATCAAATTATGTCTTCTCAGCAAGCTGCACCACAACCGCCGGTAACACCAACGCAGACAATAGCAGTGCCGATGACGCAAGAGCAGGCTCTTAAGGAGTTAAAAAAAGAGTCTGTCAACAATGCTGCCAAATGGGTAGCGGCGCTCGTGATCTACTATCTAAAAAAAATTCACAGCATAGTTAAAGAGTAATATGCAACTGCAGGGAAATTTTTTAACACAATTTTATACAATTCTGTTTGTTTTTGTCGGCATTTTGCTTGGTATAACACTGGTGTTGCTCGGCTTATTCGCGGTAGGTTACGCACTCCTTATATGGTACCGCAATCGTAATCGCGAGGCTGAATCTCTGAATTCAACGTTATTGCAGATAACTGTTCCTCGGGAAAATGAAACCAAGATAGATGCAGCAGAACAACTCTTTGCCGCATTGGCGGCTATTAGAAAAACCTATGCAAGTGACAAACTTGTTTTTTTCAAAGCGCAGCCACATATTTCTTTTGAGATTGTCGGATTGCCTGGTGACATACGGTTTTACGTTAACGTGCCAAATAAGCTGCGTGACTTTGTTGAAAAGCAAATCAACGGAGCGTATCCTGATGCTGAGATTGTTGCAGTAAATGAGCCAAGTGCCAAACAAAAAGAAGGAACAGTCATTGGTACAGAATACAATATTTTTTCTGAAGATGGTAAGGTTGCTTTTTCATCTCTGCGACTGAAGTCAAATGATTATCTGCCGATTAAAGTATTTAAAGAACTGCCGGTTGATCCGCTTTCATCAATTACATCTATTCTCGCCAAAATGAGTGAAGGTGAAGGTGCAGCGATACAAATTCTTATCAGTCCGGCTGATAGCAAATGGAAAAAAGCCGGCAGAAATTTCATCGGCTCTACCAAGAAGAATGAAGCTAATCCGGAAAAAGCCAGTTATAAAGTTGATGCCAAGGAGTTGGAAGCAGTTGAGAATAAATTGAACAAACCAGGTTTCCATACAGTTATTCGTATTGTTGTATGCTCCAAAACAAAAGAAAGTGCAAATGCGCATTTGAGCAATATTCGTGATGCTTTTGCCCAGTATGCCGGCACAAACGCATTTAAGAAAACGAGACTATGGATAAAAGGATGGTTTATGAATGATTTTATTTACCGCTATTTCCCATTGTGGGGACAAACATCCATCCTCAGCAGTGAAGAGTTAGCGACAATTTTTCATTTCCCTAACAAAAGTATTCAAACACCGGGTATTCACTGGCTCCATGCGAAACGCGCACCAGCACCGTCAAATTTGCCAACCTCAGGACTCTATCTTGGTCAAAGTATCTTTCGTGGTATAAGTAAGCCGGTTTTTATTGAGCGCGATGATCGACGCCGGCATATGTATATTATCGGAAAGACCGGTACCGGAAAAACAGAATTTCTTAAAAGTATGATTATGCAGGATATTCATAATGGCGAAGGATTAGCAGTAGTTGACCCGCACGGAGATTTGATTGAAGATATTTTGCGGCTTATGCCACCAAAGCGGGCAGAGGAAGTTATTTTATTTGATCCTTCAGATTTGGAACGACCCATGGGGTTTAACATGCTTGATGCAGCAACAGAACAGCAAAAACATTTCGTTGTCAATTCTATTATTGGTTTGATGTATAAACTGTTTGATCCGAATAAAACTGGTATCATTGGCCCACGTTTCGAACATGCTATCCGCAATGCTATGTTGACAGTTATGTATGAAAAGGGTAGTACGTTTGTGGAGGTGGTTAGGGTATTGACAGATCAGAACTATGTACAGGAATTATTACCCAAAGTTGAAGATCCAATCGTCCGGCGCTACTGGACTGATCAGATTGCCCAAACATCTGACTTCCATAAATCAGAAGTATTGGATTACATCGTTTCAAAATTCGGTCGTTTTGTCACGAATAAAATGATTCGAAATATTATTGGTCAATCCCAAAGCTCATTTGATTTCCGTCGAGCAATGGATGAGGGAAAAATTCTTCTCGTCAATCTTTCCAAAGGGAAAATAGGTGAAGAAAACGCAAGTTTCCTAGGGTTGATTCTGGTACCCAAGATTCTGGTAGCTGCTATGTCGCGCCAGGATATGCCTATGGATCAACGGAGAGATTTCTTCTTGTATGTTGACGAATTTCAGAATTTTGCTACACCGGATTTTGCTCAAATCCTTTCTGAGGCTCGTAAATACCGGCTCAATCTGGTGGTTGCCAATCAGTTTATTGGCCAAATGGAAGAAGAAATTAAGAATGCGATTTTTGGTAATGTAGGTACGATTGCATCATTTCGCGTCGGTGTTAATGATGCTAATTATCTGCAGCATGAATTTGCGCCGGTATTTAATGAACAGGATTTGATCAATGTTGACCGGTTTAATTGCTATGTTCGTACCATTGTCGGCGGTGAGCCAGTAGTGCCTTTTTCACTGGACACAACCAAAGATGTGAGCAAAGAAAAAGCGTTACAAAATCTACGGGTTGCTGAATTAGTCCGGGAGCTTTCACGACTCAAGTACGGGAAAAGTGTTGAAACTGTAGAGATAGAAATTGCCCAGCGGGCGAGATTGTAACTTCACCTCACCTATTTTTTTTGCTACAATCACAGAGTCTTGCGTCCGTAGTTCAGCGGTAGAACAGGTGTCTTATACACACCATGTCGTTGGTTCGAGTCCAGCCGGACGCACTTAATTATAATTCACTTAACGTTGTCGTATCCTTGGCACGGTCGTGAACGAAGTCGAGGTATCGTTCAGTTGTTGACAATCGTTTATGTCCTAGAATCTTAGAAAGAAGGACAAGAGAGACACCGTGTTTCAAATGATGCGCGACAAAGGTATGACGTAAATCATTTACCTTAGCATTTTCAATACCTGCAATTCGGAAGTAGCGTTCAATAGCTGTCCTGATATTACGAACGAGAAACGGTTTACCTGATTTGGTAACAAACACATGATTATCCTCAATCTTAGGACGAACCTGTAAATAGCGATTTAATGCCTCCTTTGCAGATCTATTCAAGGGCACGACACGTTCTTCGTGTTTCTCATGCGGTCGAATACGTAGCGTATCTTCACCAATATCAGAGAGACGAAGGTCAGCTAGTTCACCAATTCGGATACCAGTCTGCAGTAAAATTTCAATGATAGCGTACATACGAGCATCATTTCGAGCTGCATCACGAAGCGCGCGATATTCTGTCGGTTTGAAAATTCTCGGTGCTGCAAGTTCATACTGTGGATGTGATACCAAAAGTGACGGATCATCAGTAATATACTCCTGTACCTTGAGATAGCGGTAAAATGTACGAGTTGAATTAAGTTTGCGTGATAATGACTTAGGAGTATAGCCTTTTTCTGCAAGTTTACCTAAGAATGCCTGAATATCATCCCGCGTAACCTCATGAATATTATGCTTCTCAAGCTCTTCCAAAAAGGCAGCCAACTGTTCAATATCTTTCCCATACGCAAGAATAGTGGCATTGGAGTGCTTCTTTTGCTTCAGAAATTCAAGGAACTCCTTGTGGGCATCACGGATATTAACTATTTTCATAAAACGGCAAGTCCCATAATATCAATAAATTGGTTTTTAGTCAAGCTTTGCATTTTCACAAGCAACAGGCTACTATTATAGAATATTATGTGGTTAAAGAGAATAGGCTTTTTTATCATTGTCATTGTCTGCCTTTTTATCATTAATGGGCTTTTTCACGCAATCTCTAGTCTTTGGCAGAAACAGGACTTGCTTATTTCTGCACAAAAGCAACTGGCGCAAGAGAAAAAACAGAACCAACAACTGAAAAAACAGCTTGCAGTAGTAACTCAGCAGCAGTTTGTTGAAGAAGAGGCGCGGGATAAACTTTTTCTGGCTAAGCCAGGTGAGGGGGTAGTCATTGTACCTCAACAGTACCTGCAGGTGCGCCCCTCAGCCACACCTGTTCCACGAGATACCCGACCAAACTGGAAAAAATGGTGGGATATGTTTTTCTAAATTTACCAAAATTCCGTAAACATACCTTTGCAGAGTAATTCCTGTTCTCGTGGTTTACTTAACAGCTCAATATGTAGGCTGGTAGCAGAGCTAAGTTCACATACGACAGCGTCCGGAAGCGCACGGGCAAAGGCACGCCATTCAGCAATATGCTGTACTGTCTGACTCGAGAATAAATCAGCAATTGCTTCGGCAAAAGCAGCAGGATTCTTTTCTGGTAGAGTTTCAAGATATACTTCTTTCTTCAAGTAACTAATAAGACGCCAGTGCTTATTGTCTGTTTCATACACTCGTACAACCACTTCTTCTCCATCTATAAAAACAATACCATATTTTTCCCTCATACCTCTCATGATATGAGAGAAATGTCTACTATGTCAAGACCTGTATAAATCTATTTTTTGGTTTGTTTAAGAAGCCTTTTGACTTCAGCAAGTTCCCGTTCGATAGTTGAAAGTTTTTGAGCAATAACCCCCTCGGTTTCAGTCTCTCCGATAAAAAAACTCACGGGATAATTCGTCTGCTGTGCAATTTTTTGCAATTTCTCAAATGGCGGATTGCTGCGGCCTTGTTCATAAGAAGAAATAGCTTTATCAGAGACCCCAATGCCCCTGGCTAGTGAGGATTGCGAAAGCCGGGAGTGCTGGCGTGCTTCCCGAATTCTGCGGGCAAGTTGCGAGAGTTGCTTCTCTTTTTTTGTATTCATTCCTGTTATTATACAATGTATTTCTCATTGACGGAAAGAGTGAAACATGCCAAACTGTACTGCAGAGTATGGCAAATAATAAGAGGCAGCGCAAGCGGATAAAAGACATGCCGCAAGCACTTCGGCCGCGAGAGAAAATGGTCTCCTATGGTGCGCAAAATTTGACTGAGATAGAGCTTGTTGCGATCCTGTTAGGAACAGGGACAGTAGATAAAAATGTGTTGCTGTTGAGTGAAGCATTACTCAAAAAATACTCTCTGAAACAATTGTCTAGAGTGTCTCCAGGGGAGTTACAGAAATTCGCTGGAGTTGGTTTGTCAAAAGCGGCACGAGTTATTGCAGCACTGGAGCTTGGTAATCGCGCATTTGCCCCCTCAGCTTTCAGCAAGCTTATCATTAATACTACTGAAGATATAGTGGCACAATTACGGGATATCGCTGACAGAAAACAAGAACATCTCGTCGTTTTATATCTTAATGCACGCAGAGAACTCCTGCAGAAGGAAATTGTGGGAATTGGTACCTTAAATGCGATGCGAATTACGCCGAAGGAAATTTTTGGTCCGGCGGTTGCAAGTCCGTGTGCCACAATTGTTGTTGCGCATAATCATCCCTCCAATGATCCAACGCCTTCAGAGGATGATATCTATTTCACTAAAGTACTTCAGCAAGCAGGAGAAATTATGGGAATTCCATTGTTTGATCATGTTATTGTTGCAAGGGCTTCTTATTATTCTTTTCGTGACAACAGAAAATATTAATAAGGATATTGATGTTGCGGGGCTGGGGGTTGAACCCAGCCTATGAGATTATGAGCCTCATGTGCACCGTACACTACCCCGCGTTGTCAGACCATTATAGCAATTGATTTACGCACGGTCAACCTGATATACTTTGTGAATAATTTAGCTAGGGTAGCTCAGTGGTAGTAGCAGTCGTTTCATAAGCGACCGGTCGTCGGTTCGAATCCGACCCCTAGCACTAACAGTTATAAATCGTGCACTAAAAATTTATCTTTGCATAGTTACGCAAATACTGTGAAGACCTCACCTTAATGTTCTCCTAATAGGAGAGGTAATATTACTTTACTATGAATAATCCGATTGGCGTGCTTGATTCGGGAATTGGTGGATTAACAGTATGTAAGGAGATTATTCGTGAATTGCCGAGCGAATCTCTCGTCTACATAGGCGATTCACAGAACGCGCCATATGGTGCCAAGTCAGAGCGTGAAATTTATCAATTGAGTAAGCGACTCATTTCGTTTCTGTTAAAATGGCAGACAAAACTGGTAGTGATTGCGTGTAATACAATCACTGTAAGTTGTCTGGAAAAATTGCGAAGAGATTTTCCAGATCTCCCAATTGTCGGTACAGTGCCAGTAGTGAAGACAGCGGTTGAGGTAAGCAGGAACAAACGAATCGGTATCCTTTCAACTACACAGACAGCAAAAAGTGCATATCAAAAGAATTTACTTACGAAATTTGCTACTGGCTGCACCGTTTTCAACCATGGGACTGATGACTTAGTACCGATTCTTGAGGCGGGAGAGTTAACCGGCAAGCGTATCAAGGAGCGTTTACAGAAAATACTTGCTGTTTTCCAGAAAGAGCAGATTGACACATTGGCGCTCGGCTGCACGCATTATCCGCTTCTGAAACGAAAGATTAACGATATTTTAGGGCCGCAGGTTATCTTCCTTGATTCGGGCGCAGCAGTAGCCCGTCAGGTGCACAGGATTTTGACGAATAACAATGATTTATCCAAAAATGCACTTCCTTCCTATCATTTCTGGACCACAGGCAAGAAGGAAGTTATGGAAAAGGTTGCAAAAAAGCTGGAAATAGATACAATAGGAACTACTATTGATGCAGTAGTGCTATAGAAGAATTTGTTTGCACATTGTATCGCTCGGCACGAAAAATTTTTCTCCGTTGCAGCTCGCATTATTTATATCATTTTCTAGAGGAACTCGGATGCAACCGAAAAATTTTTGTACCTCGCTTTTTATAAAAGGATAAAGTTGCAATATGCTTAGTTTCAAAAATAAAAAAATCGCAATTCTCGGTTTGGGGGTGGAAGGGCTGGCAAGTGCAATTTTTTTACACAAAAAAGGTGCAAACGTTGTGGTGCTAGATGAGAAACAAGAGAGTGAGATTGAGAAGGGTACACTTCAGGCAATCAGTACGCTTGGTATAACAGCAATTTTCGGGCAACATGCGTTTTCTGATTTATTGCAGTTTGATATGCTGGTGCGCTCACCGGGCATCAGGCGTTTTGTCAAACCGCTAGATGATGCAGCCGCAAAAGGTATCGTTGTTACCTCACAAACAAAATTATTTTTTGACCTCTGTCCTTGTCCGATTATTGGCGTGACCGGCACAAAAGGAAAAGGGACGACATCGAGTCTGATTTATGAGATGTTGAAAAAGTCCGGGCGGGATGCCTACTTAGGCGGCAATATTGGCAAGCCGCCGTTTGAATTTCTCGATAAGCTAAAACCGGATTCTATTGTCGTTTTGGAAATGTCGAGCTATCAATTGCAGGACATGGATAAAAGCCCCCATATTGCAGTGATGCTCATGATAACCAGTGAGCATCTGGCTCCTGATCGATCGGGAAGTTTGCAAAATTATCATCCTGATATTGCTGATTATGTGAATGCGAAGCGAAATATTGTCCGTTTCCAGACACAAGATGATTTTGCAGTTCTCAATCGAGATTATCCGGCAACACATGAGTCAGATATCCACACCAAGGGCAAAGTCTACTATGTGAGTAGGGAGCGGGAAGTTGAGCAGGGATGCTTTGTTAAGGGAACAAGGGTGGTAGTTCGAGGTGATTTTGTCCAAGCAAAAAGCAAAAAGCAAAAAGCAAAAAATGCAGAGGAAGATATTATTGATATCAAAAATATTTTATTACCGGGGAAGCATAATTGGGAAAATGTCTGTGCGGCAGTAATGGCAGCAACACTTGCGGGGGTTGATAAAGCAGCGATTGTTTCGGTTTTGAAAACGTTTAAAGGTTTGGAACATCGGCTGGAATTGGTTCGGGAAGTTAATGGCGTGAAGTATTACGATGATTCGTTTGCGACGACGCCGGAGACAGCAATTGCGGCAATTGAAGCGTTTACGCAACCGGAAATT
>Ga0070740_10003921_pt1 | contig 15169 bp, 9 predicted proteins | sample Coa_R2_FD_67286 | JGI IMG/M metagenome (GOLD analysis project Ga0070740, IMG submission 67286) | Surface soil microbial communities from Centralia Pennsylvania, which are recovering from an underground coalmine fire - Coalmine... | ecosystem: Environmental > Terrestrial > Soil > Unclassified ... | reverse complement strand
CGGGGCGGGTCTACTGGTAATGGCGTCGTCTATAGCGTTACCACGTCTGGCGTAGAGAAGGTCGTTGCGCCGGTCTGTTGCGGACCTGAAGGCGGAGTGGAAGTATTGAACGGTAAGCTTTACGGTACGACGTCGGACGACGGCAGCCCGAATGGCGGAACGGTCTTTAGCCTCACGACCTCAGGTACGCAACAAACACTGCACTCATTCACCGGCGGATTGAACGGCGGCAGCCCGGAAGATCCTTTGTCCGTCATTGGCAACGTATTCTATGGCACCACGCGCCTCGCCGGCAAATATGGCGGAGGAACGATATTTAGGATAAACCCGTAACGGCTCTATCGTGGCGCGAAGGGGTTGCGCGTTCGAGCATGCTGAATACACTTAGCAGCCAGCGGAATTCAAGATAAGCACGTTGTATAAGCCAGTCACCGCAACATTCTCCGTCGTTCTTGCCGCTTTGCTCGCCGGCTGCGGGGGGTCGGCGGGCTCGTCCGGAGCCGGTCCCACGCCCATACCCCTCCAACGCAGTCACCGACGCAAATGCCGTCACCGGCGGCCACCGCGAGGGTGCAGATTAGCGCCATGGCGACGGCCACCGCCGAACCGCTGCCAAGCGTTGGTGGGTATTCGGGACAAGTGCTATTGCTCGCGGGCAGTGGAACCGCGACGTTGACGTACTCAACCGCCGCGCCTATCGGCGTGCCACCGCTAGTACAGAACAGCGCAGCCGGTGTTCGGCTACATTACTATTACCGCCAACTCGTCGTTTTCGCTTACGGGGACCCCGGGCTTCAACTTGTACTTGACTCCGTCCCTTGGCGCGGGGTCGTACTATCTTTACCAATTAGTGAACGAGCAATGGAGCACCGTTCAAGGCGGATTTCCGGCCAAGACCGGCGATATCGCGTGTTTCCCAATCGGCAGTGCGCCGCTTATTTTCGGCAATGGTCAATCAGTGCAGTTCGCGATGAACGGCGATACCGTCATTCCGACTCCGCCGAACGCGCCGCCTTGCCCGATCTCTCCATGAAGCGACTACCGGCGTAGGCGTGAAACGCCCGCGTACAACACGGGGATTACTATGAGCGTGAACGCGGTCGCGGTCGAAAGGCCGCCGATCACCGCGATTGCGAGCGGGCGTTCCATTTCAGCTCCCGCCCCGATGCCCAGCGCAAGCGGCAGCAAGCCGCCGATGGCCGCGGCGGTCGTCATCACGATCGGACGCAGGCGCAGACGGCCGGCGTCAACGAGTGCCTCTTCGATGGTTGCACCCGCAGCGCGCCGACGGTTGGCCACGTCGATTAGCAAGATGCCGTTTTTGACGACGATTCCCACCAGCAGCAATAGACCCATGAACGACGAGACGTTGAACGGAGTGCCCGTCACGAACAGCCCCAGAGCGACGCCGATCAGCGCGAGCGGGATGGCCGTGAGGATGACCAGCGGGAGGCGATAAGATCGAAACGTTGCCAGCATTACGAAGAAGACCAAGGTCACCGCTATCGCTATCACTTTTAGAAATTCGAGGAACGACTGCTGCTGTTCGCGATATGCGCCTCCGAGCGTTGCGCCGTAGCCCGGCGGCAGGCTGGTATGGGCGAGCATCGTTTGAATCCGGCCGACAGCGTCGGAAAGCGTCAGGCCGTTCAGCCCGGCAGTGACGATCATGACGCGTTGACCGTTGATTTCGGTGATATCGCTGGATAAGCGGTTCTTTGAAATCGACGCCAATGCCGGCAGCGACTGCACTCCCCCCTGCGTGACCATCGTCGCGTCGCTTCCATCGTGTTCGACGGCGATTCGAACCGGCACGATCTGGGACGACGCGGCGGCCGGCACCGCAGCCGCGACTTCTCCCTGGAGCTGCGCTTGGAGCATGTTGCCGAAGGAGGTTCTGGTCAATCCTAGTTCGGCCAGCCGTACGCCGCTGGGATCGATTCGTAACGCCGGGTCGTCGTAATTTACGCCGGAGAAGACGTCGGTGAGCCCGTGGATTACGGCGAGTTTATCGGCAACGCGGGCGGCAACGGCGCTTAACGTGTTTTGATCGCTGCCGCGTATAGTAATTTCGATCGGGGCAGGCGCACCGGAAATATCGCCCAAGACTTCTTCGAGCAGCTGCGTGAAGTCAAACTCCGCGGCGGGCACCGCGCTGCTTACCGATTTGCGCAGCCGGTCGGCAACGACTGTATACGGATCGCGGCGCCCGGCCCGCAACCGAATCCTGATCTTCCCCTCGCGCACCTGGATGGGTGAAAAGCCGTTCGGATCCTCGCCGGTCACACGCAGATCGGACGCAACCGCCCGATCCGAAAGCGCCACGCGCTCTATCGCCAGTGCGGCTGCATCGCTTGCCTCCAGAGTTGTCCCAACCGGCATACGGTAGTCGATCTGCAGCTGGCCCTCATCGAGTTGCGGCAGAAATTCCGTCGGCAGCGCGCTCAGGATGAGTCCGGTCGCGATCAAGATTGCCGCGCAGCCGGCATACACCCAGATGCGGTGCCTCAATGCCGCGCGAAGCGCCGGTTCATACGTACCGAGAATCCTGGAGATTATCGTACGTCTTTGGTCGTGCGCGCCGGGCCGCACGATCCAAGCCGCGATTGCAGGCGTTACAAATACAGCGAGGACGAGCGAAACGATCAGCGCCGCCGCGAGCGTAAAAGCCAGGGAGCGGAAGAAGAAGCCGGTAATACCTGTGAGCAGCAGCAGCGGAATGAAGACGACCACGGTCGTTGCTGTCGATGCAATCATCGGCGAAGCCAATTCGCGCATAGCAGAGTGAACCGCCGCCGGGGCGGAACTCTCGCGCCGTTCGTGCAAGTGCCGCGCGACGTTTTCGATGACCACGATGGCGTCGTCGATGATCAACCCTACGGCAACGGCCAAACCGCCTACGCTCATCAAGTTGAGCGTTTCGCCCATTCTATTCATAGCAAAGACTGATATGGACATCGCGATGGGAATAACGGCGGCTGCAACGAGCGTCATCCGCACGTTCTGCAAGAACAGCCAGATGACCAAGACGGCGAGCAGGGCGCCCAACAGGATTGCATCACGCAGGCTGGTCTGCGAACTCGTCACGAGGTCGCTTTGATCCCAGGCGCGGTCTAGAGTGACGCCCGCCGGAAGGTTCGCTTGGATGCGGCGCATGCGTTCCTTGACCACCGAAGCCATTCTTACCGCATCCGCGCCCGGAAGGGAGTAAAAGTTGATCGCAACCGCGTGCTGCGCGTTGTAACTGACCTGTAGCGTTAGGGGTTCTACGCCGAGTGTTATTGTGCCGAGGCTCGACAAGCGAATCGGATTGCGATTCGCGTCGGGGACCACGACGCCGCCCAGATCCTCGGACGTTCGAAGTCCGCTGTCCACGACCAGCACCGCGCGCCGGTAATGCGATTGCTCGAACCCGACGGCAGAGACGGCGGCAGCATTCGCGACCGCCTGACTGACGTCGTCTGCCGTCAAGCCGTGAACGGCAAGCTGCGCGGGGTTAAGGCGAACGTGGTATTCGCGTTGGGCTCCGCCCATGACGACGATTCGTGCCAGTCCCGCGATACCGTAGAACTGCGGAATGATCGACTGCTGCGCGATTTCGCGCAGCAGTGTTTGAGATATCGTTTTCGAGCGGAGCGCGTATGCGATGACGACCTCGCTGGTCGGTGTAACGAGCATCGACTGTACGGCGGCGTCGGGCGGCAAAACCGACCGTTGGGCGGAGACGGCCTGGTCGACGTACTGCAGGTCGTATTGCGCGTTCGTTTTGGGGTCGAAGTCTACCAGAATTTCTGCGCTGCCTTGCGAAGAGGTCGCAAACACGCGCGTTACGGCGGGGAGGCCCTGGATCGCTCGCTCCAGCGGCTGCGTCACCGCGATTCGCACCTGATCGGGCGGCAGGTTTCCGGCGGCGACGACCACGTCGACGCGGGCAAAGGCCATGTTAGGAAAGATCGATGCGGGCGTTATGAAATACGCCCAAACTCCCAATGCGGCAGCGGCTGCAACGGCGAACGCAATCGTTTTTTGATGCCGAACTCCAAAGCCGGCAATATCCACTCGTGCATCTCCCGGTGAAATGAGGAAAGAGATCCCATCACCGGGAGCGGCGGACCGCGGCGGAGCAGCGCGCTAGTCATACACCTTCGCAGCCGCGCCAGCGCGGCGAGCACGTGCCGCGAGTTGAAGCGGGACGGCACGATCGCACGCACCGGCCGAACGCGCAGAATCAGTTCGGCAATGGCGGAGATCGCCTGCTGGGCAATTGCGATGAGGCCGGCGGCGACGGCCAATGCCAGCAGTACCAGCGCGAAAACCGAATGCAGCAGTTCGCCGGCCGATCCCGCATCCAGACCTTCGAAGGCCAAGATTGCCGGAAGCACGAGGCCCGCGATCGCCACGATTCGCAGCCCGTCTCCCGCCGCGCTTTGCCCGCGTAACGCCAACAATGCCGCAACGTCCGCACCCAGCACGGCAAGGTCGCGAAACGTTCCGTCATGGCCAATCGGCGTCCCGAGCAGATGAGCCGCGATGCCGAGTGCCAGCGAAGCGGCGGCGATTCGTAGCGCCCGCATTGCAAGAGGGATACGGCCGCCGCCCACCGTTCTCATCTGGGCCTGCGTGAATCCGCAACTCTCAGATGTAGGGTGGCTGACCCTATCAGAATGAGGCGCCGGACAACTCGCCGCCAAGAAGTCTTCCGCTTGGCTGCTTATGGGCGAAGATGGGCTGTTTGGACCATTGATGTAAGCTTAATTTTTTCATAGCGTTGGTGTGCTATTTAAGAGCCCTCGGTACTCGGTCTGGCAGTCGTAAATGGGGATGGTTTGACATGCCGCGGCAACGCTATTTGGTGGTGGGCAGTTTGCTCAGCTGCTTGTTCGGTGCTTTGGTCCTCTCATCGTGCGGTCCGCGCATTCCGATCGCTGCGAGCATCGCGCCCGCAGAATCTAAGCGGCAGGTCTCCCCGCAAGCGACGCCCACGCCCCTGCAGTTGCCGATTATGGACGACGACAACACTGGGCCCAGCGGGCTGTTTCTGGGCGCCGTCTGCCTGACGCACGGGCCGTTGCGCTGCGGAAATTTTGCCAAGGTCCTGCGGCATCACATTGCACTCGGTACCGAATTTGCGAGCTGGAACTCCGATCTCGTCAAGTTCATGAAGCAGCAAGGCATGAATTCCTGGCCCGCACAGAAGATAACGCCGGAGATTACGTGGATGCCGATTGGCGTGACATATGACGCAATCAACAGCGGCCAGTACGATGCGTATATAACCGCACAGGCGCAAGAACTCAAAAAATTCCGCTCGCCCGTCTTCCTGCGTCCGTTCCACGAATTCAATGGTTACTGGTACCCCTGGGGCCTCCCCAATCAGGGCGGAAACAGCGACACGGATAAGGCGTTTATCGCGGCCTGGCAGCGGATGGTGAACATTTTTCGGCAGCAGGGTGCGTCGAACGTGAAGTTCGTCTGGTGCTTCTCCTCCAGCGCGCTCCATGCGATCCAAAACGAACCATGGGACGATCCTGCGCAGGCGTATCCCGGCGACGACTACGTCGATTGGATTAGCTTCGACGGGTACAACCGCGGCACGCTCGCCAATCCCAAGCAATGGGTTACGTTCGACTCACTGATTTCGCAGGCGTACCAACTCTCGATTTCGATTTCGAACGCAAAGCCTATCTCGATCTCGGAGATCGCGTCCAACGAATACGGGGACGGCGGAGCCATGAAGAGCGCTTGGATTCTGCAGATGCTCACCGAGCTCACCGGAGCCGATAATCCGTATCCGCACATACGGCTGGTTTCGTGGTACGAGGCCGATTCGGTCTATCAGTACGATACGGAATCGAGCGACCTGGCGTACACGGCGTTTGCGATGAACATTCGAGGCAAGTTTCCGAGCGGGTTGCTGAAAGTTCGCAGCAACGGATCGGCGCTCGCGCGCGTCACGGCGCCTTAGCTGCGCTTAGTCGCGGCCCATGAGCGCTCGGACGTGCTCGCCGTAGGCGCGCCCCGAGTTGAGTTTGGTGCCGTTGCGCAAAACGATGAGATACTCGCCGTGAGCCCATGGTTCGAGTTTGAAGATCCGGTCCACGTTGACGACGATCGATCGGTGAATGCGCAGGAAACCGAAGGCGACGACCCTGTCTTCCAGCTCCGACAGCGCTTCTCGCGTCCGCAGGCTCGCACTGCCCGAATGCAAGATCGTATAGTTCCCGTCCGCCTGGAGCCAATCGATTTCCGAAATACGCAGAAAGCGGACGCCTTCGGCGGTCTTGAGCGCCAAACGATCCGCCGCCGGCGAGCGTCGAGCCGCGACGGCCTCGAGCAGCCGTTCGATTTCGATTTGCGGAGCCTTGCCTGCCCCCAATCGCGTGCGCGCACGCGAGAGCGCCTCGTTGAAACGTTCGGCGGTGTACGGCTTGAGCAGATAATCGACGGCGTTGACGTCAAATGCGCGAATCGCGTGCATGTCGTACGCCGTAACGAAGATGATTCCCGGAGGCCGGTCGGCCGGCGTCAATGCTTCGAGGACGTCGAAGCCGTCGATTTCGGGCATCTGCACGTCCAGGAAGAGCAGCGCGGCTCGTTTGTGCGGGATATCGCGCAGCGCCTGACGCCCGTCGGCCGCTTCAAGGACGATCTCGATGTCGGCGTGAGCGCGAAGGAGGTCACGGATGCGGTTGCGTGCCGGCGCTTCGTCGTCGACGATCGCTGCGCGAATCGGCGTCATTTACTGCACGGCGGGCACAGCGACGCCCACGCGGCGAGGGATGCGGATGATCACTTCGGTACCTCCGGTCCGCCCGTCGCGAAGATCGAGTGTCGCGGTCGCTCCGTAGAGGCGTTCCAAACGGCGCCGGATATTCGTCAGGCCCAGGCCTTCGCGAAAGGTTTCATTCGCCGGTAAACCGCGGCCGTCGTCGAGCACGCGCATCACGAGCGTGTCGCCTTCCGCGGCAGCCGTAATACGAACCGTGGTCGATTTTGAAGATTCGTTCAGACCGTGCCGGACGGTGTTTTCTACCAGCGGCTGCAGCACGAAGCTCGGTACGCGCTCGGTCAGAAGCGCTTCGTCGACGTCGATGTCCGCGGCGAGTCTTTCGCCGAAACGGACGCGCATGATCTCCAGGTAGAGCTCGATCGTCGCCAGCTCGTTTTCCAGCGGCGTTTCTTGGGTTCGGTCGCTTTGCAGGGTGAAGCGAAGCATGTCGCTCAGCCGTGTCAGCATGTCTTCGGCGGCGCTCACGTCGCGCCGCATCAGCGCGAGGATGCTGTTGAGCGTATTGAACAAGAAATGAGGGTGTATCTGAGCGCGAAGCGACTCGAGCTGGGCATTCGACAGCTCGGCTTCCAGACGGCTCGCGCGAATCTCACGATCGCGGGCCATCCGATAATATTCCATCGCATACAGCAGCACCACAAACGAGAGCATCCCGATGAATACGCCGAAAATTTCCGCGCTGACGGTGGGGACGAACGACCAGCCTGTGTGAAAGATCGCGTTCTCCAGCGGTACCCAAATCGCGTACTTCGGAATCGCGGAAAACGAAAGAACCGCCAAGTACAGGGCCACGCGCGCGGCCAGATGCGGAGCCTGGAGCGGGACGTGCCGCACGAGCCAAAGGTAGACCGGGGTCAGCATCCCGCAGGACCACCAATTCAACAATCCCGTGCCTATCGCATAGGCGGCAGTCTGGTGTTGCCCATTGAGATTGCCCGCGATGAGGGTCTGTATTCCGTCCAGCAAACCGAACGTGGTCCACAGGCTCGCATAGAGCAGCACGTCGTTTCGCAGGCGGTTCGGGCGTTCCACGTATCTAGTGTAGCGGCATTCGGCCGCGGAAAGAAGTAGCCCGGCGGCCGCATTGGTGCGGTTCGCGCCCGTTAAAATCCCGTTCGGCACGAACTGGTGGCCGGCGGCCTGCGGTAACGCTACGCTGACGCCGATGAATGCTCTGCTTGCGGCCGTTACCTGGTCCTTGGCGATTCCGGTCGCCGCGGCGGCACCGCGCATCGACGCCTCCCTGTCGGACCCGGCCTGGACGCGCGCTGCCATCGTGCGCCTGCAGTACAACCTGCGCTCGCACGGGCCCGCACCCGAAGAGACGGTGGCTCGCGTCATGGCCGATAAGGCGTACATTTATGTGGCATTCGACGTTAAGCAAAGCGAACCAATAGCCGCCTCGCAGTTCACCAATGACGTCGGCTGCTGCGTGGACGACTCCGTGCAGATCGACCTGTGGCCTAACGGACCAAAGGGGTTTCGTTATCTGTTCATCTCCACGCCAATCGGTACGCGCTATCAATACTCGAGCGAGAACAACGTTTACGAGCCCACTTGGTGGTCCACCGGAAGAATTACGAGCGGCGGATACATCGTAACGATGAAAATCCCGCTTGCTGCTATGCACGGAACGGGTTCGGGAAACTGGGCGGTGCAGTTCGCGCGCGTCGTTCAAAGAACCAATGACGACATCGTTTGGAGCTATGGCGCGCAGCAGCAGAATCACAACGACGTCACTTACGCTGCCGGCGCACGCGGCTTGCCGGCACTGGCGGCGCGCCGCGCGCAGCCTCGCGCCGGCGTTTACGTTCTATCGAGCCTGCAGCAGCAGCCGTCCGCGGGAGCGGCAACCAGGGCCGGCGCGGATCTTTCGATTCCCGTGTTCGCAGGCACGTCATTAGTCGCGGCGCTGCGCCCCGATTCTTCCGATGTGGAAGTCGATCAACAGACGATCGCGCCTAGTGCCTTCGCTCGTCAAGTCAACGAAGTGCGGCCGTTCTTCACCCAAGGAGCGAGTTTTTACAATACAACGGGCTATTGTTTCCAGTGTCCCGCAACCGAACTCTATACTCCAAGCATTCCGACGCCCCGCGACGGTTACGCGGTGGAGGGGCAGCGCGGATTGTTCAGCTATGCGGGCTTTGACGCAGCTGGGATACGCCGTTCGGACACCGCGCAGGTCCTCAACTATACGGACCCCGCCCAACAGAATCGCGTTTCCGTTCAGCGCGGCACGTCGGACACCCAGGACGTTCACGACGATACCGTCAGCGCGGGCTACACGCACGACGATTTGCATCATTTGGCCGAGTGGATTCGCTACGGCAGCGACAGCGGGACGAATGTGGCCGCGGGAGATCGGGCGCAGCGTTATGAAACCGGCGTGAACCTGTATTCGCCCACCGGTCAAGTCGCGCTTACGCTGCGCAAGATCGGCCAATACTACAATCCGGTCGACGGATTCGTGGCCCACCCCGACATCGCCGGATATGCTCTGAGCGCGAGCAACGACTTTCGGTTCGCGCCTTCGTCGCCGATTAAAGACGTTCGTCTTACGGCGCAGTTCGACCGTTACCAAGGGTTTGCGGGCGGCTCCAGCCAGAGCGATCAATGGATCTATGCGCAGCTGGCTACGCGAAAGCTTTGGAGCATCGGTCTGGCAACCGGCTCTGCCTATCTTCGATTGGGCAGCGGAGTGCTTTCTCCGGCGAATACCGGCGAGGGGGTCGTCGTCTATTACGGCTATGGAACGGCAACGCAGTCGTGGGCCGAATTCACGACCGGGCGCTTTGGCCCCGGTTTGCTCAACGCGTGGACGCGCGTCGCGAACGTGCGCGCGGGGCGGCGTGCAACACTTACCTTCGAATTGGACGATACGCAGCAGTTCACCGCGCGCTCAACGTATACGCAATGGCTGGAACGAGCGGCGTTCAATCTGCAAAGCGGGCCGGACGAATCGCTCGGTATCGGCGTCCGGCGCATCATCGGAACCCCGCCGACGCTCGACGCCGCTGCTCCGTTCCAGATTGCCTCCAATATTTCCATCGCATACCATCGCAAAGCCGGCAATAGTGAATGGTACGCCGTGTATGGCGATGCGGCAGCATTCTCGACTGTGCCCGCGGTCATCATAAAGCTCATAAGGTATGTCGGAGCGGAGAAAGGCACGTGAGGAGACGCCTGCGACGCACAGAGGGCAAGCGAGATCGCGTAGGACCCTTCGCCGTCGCGTAGTCGGAAAGTACTAATTTTATCCGAACGCGCCCATTGACCCCCGCGAAGTGCGCTACCTATACTCGATTCTATGAGATCGCACGTCCGCATTTTGGCTGCGTTGGGTTTGTCTTTGCTCTCGCTGGGCCCGACGATTGGTACCGCGAGCGCTCAGCAAGCGCAGTGGTCCCAATTTCTGGGCAACAACCAGCACACTTCATACCAGCCCGACCCGGCGATCACGACTTCGAACGCTCCCCAGATGGGCGTCAAGTGGATGGCGAACCTGTTCGCAAGTGCGCTCTCTTCACCGGTAGTCGCCTTTAATGCCGCACTTAACAAGGAAGTCGTCTATGTGGGCGACGAGCGGGCCGACGTCTTCGCGCTCGATGCCGCTACCGGCCAAGTTCTCTGGAGTACGAACATCGGCCAGGGCGATGCAATCCGAGCCACGCCGGCGGTCGGACCCGACGGAGGCGTATGGTTCGGCACGACCTATAACCCGCGGCTGTATAAACTCGACGGTGCGACCGGCGCGGTCATCTGCTCCTTGCAGAGTCCGGACAATAAACCCGTTTGGGGAAGCCCGATGCTGGCGGCACCGAACGGCGGCAATACGTCCGTGTTTTGGGACGCACTCGACAGTGGGGGAAGCAATCCGATCGGGCCGGTCGTAGGGACGGACGCAGCCAGCTGCACCACGAGTTGGACGCAGTCGGTCAGCTCCGGCGCGTGGACCACGCCCTCGTTCGGCGCCACGACCGGCGGCGAACCGCTCGTCTTTGTCGGAACGGCGGATCCAACGGACTCGGAATACGCGATCGACGCACAGACGGGCGCGATCAAGTGGCAGTATCAAACCGACACCGGCGGTTTCCCCGGCTACGACATCGGCGCTGCCTCGACCGTTTCACCGGCCGGCACTAACGGGTTCGCCGACGGCGTGGTTTACGTTTCCAATGAGTTCGGCCGTGAGTACGCGTTGGACTTGGCCACCGGCAATCCGATCTGGAACTACGAGGTCTACCAGCAAAACTATCAAGGGAAGCGGTACGTCATCTCGAGCGCCGCATTGGACGGCAATCAGCTCGTGTTCGGCTATTTCAACGGTATGATTTCGCTCAACGCCAGTACCGGCGCGCCGATTTGGAATTGGGCCGCACCGGCGGGCGTCGACGTGTCGCCCGCGATTGCCGGTCCCGCCGGGCAGGAAGTCGTCGCTTTCGGCGATCTCACCGGAGCTTTCCGCCTCTTTTCGCTCAGCGGCGGCAGTTCGCTGTATTCGTTCCAAACGGGAAAATATATCGTCGGATCCCCCGCGATCTATAACGGCACCATCTACGAGCCGTCCGCGGACGGGTTTCTGTACGCGTTTACGGCCGGCGGCGGCAACGGTAACAAACCGAGCGAAGCGGTCGTTTCCCCCGCGAATAACTCCACGATACCGAATCCGAACGGCGCGGTGACGATTTCCGGAACGGCAAGCGACGCTTCGAGCGTGCAAAACGTCGAGGTCGCCGTGCAAGCCGGCGGCTCGTACGGTCTATGGTATAACGGCACGACGAACAGTTGGCAAAATGCGCCCTACCGAAACGCGGCAACGCTTTCGAGCCCGGGCACATCGATCACGAATTGGACGTATTCGCTTCCGGTGCCGCCGGCCGGGGGCAGCTACGAGATCTTCGCAAACGCCGTCAACGGCGGCAACCTCGTCGACAAAGGCTCTACGTCGTACTTTACCGTTTCGCCGAGCAGAAGCGAGCCGGTCGTGACGGTTTCGACCACCGACGCGCCGCCCGGCAGTGCGCTCAACGCGTTCGCAACGTCGTTTCAGCCGAACGAGACCGTGACGTTCACGCTCCTGGGCACGACGGTCGCGACCGCCATTGCCAACAGCAAGGGCCGCGTACCCAAGACGGTCTTTCAGATGCCTGCGAACGCTCCTTTCGGACCCACGTCACTTACGCTGACGGGGCAGACCTCAGGAAAATCGGCCAGTACGACGCTGTTCGTCACCAACGAGTGGACGCAGTTCGGCTATACGGCGCAACACCCGGCGCAAGAACCCAACGACTCCGTGATCGCCAAAGTGATTTTCGTCGGCCAATCGATCTTGAACGTCTATTGGATGTACAACTCGGGAGCGCCGATCAACACGTCGCCGGCCGTCGTGAACAACGTCGCGTACTTCGGGAATGACGGCGGGACAGTCAGCTCGGTAAACGTGCCTTCGGGGTCGCCGCGCTGGACGTACACGATTCCCTCGAAAGCAGCAATCCGTTCTTCGCCGGCAATCGATCCGAGCGGGCACGTCATCTTCGGTGCGAACGACGGTAACTTGTACGTGCTGGACACGAACGGGCAATTGGTGACGACCACGTCGCTGGGCGGCAATTTGGGCTCGCCGGCATATGCGAACGGCTCCGTCATCATCGCGAACGACGCCGGTCAAATCACAGCGCTTTCCGATCCCGGTTTTACGGCGAATTGGTCCGTGAACGCCGGGTCGGCGGTAACCGCATCGCCTGCGTACGACGCCAAGAACGGGATTGCGATCGTCGGAACCGCTTCCGGCGCGGTCATAGCCTATGCGTCGGCCACGGGAGCGGTGAAGTGGAGCAGCACCACGGGCGGACAAGTCAACGCCGTCGTGATGCACGATGGGGCCGTCTATGCCGGTTCGGCCGACGGCAAATTGTACGCGTACAACGAAAGCGACGGCACGCAAAAATGGGCGATCAACGGCGACGGCAGCGCAGTCACCGCCGTCGCGATCCAAGGCAACGGTCCCGGCTTCGGCACGGCGACGGGCGACATGTACGATGCGACGGTTAATGGGACGATCATCCATACGCGCACGTACGGTAACACGCCGATTGAGGGCCTCTCGAGCGCCAGCATCGATCTTTTCGCGACGACCGGAAACGGCAGCATCCAATTACTGCGCACCAACGACGGCGGTTGGCATTACGGTTCGGGCAGTGCATTCGGCGCGGGGCCGGTCGTGCTCGACGGCATGCTCTTTGCCGGGGCGCAGGACGGAAATCTGTATGCTCTTGCACCCGATGATTACACGCCGCCTCCGCAGCAGTCCGTACGCGTCGGAAGCGTGATGGTCACGGTCAACGGAAGCTGCACCCCGATGTAACGCTGGTGGGCGCCTTTATGCTATAACAGACGGTGGGAGGGTGCTCCGATGCGGCTCCAGCGTACTCTAGTCACCAGCTTTATCTTTTGCACGGTTACGGCGCTTTTCTTGAGCGCGTGCGGCCCGAAAGTGCCGACATCCAACGGCCCAGCGTCGGGAAGCGTACCGTACAGCGAACTGCATCCGGCGCCGTCCGCAACCCCAACGCCGTTAAATCTGCCGGTTCAAGACGACGACAACGCCGGAACCGGCGGTTTGTACCTGGGTGCAGTCTGCCTTCCCGACGGGCCCGTGCGCTGCGGGACGCTGGCCAAAGTTCTTCGCCATCATATTGCGATTGGAACCGAGTTCACGAGTTGGAGCACCGACTTGGTCGCCTATATGCATTCGGTGGGCATGGACAAGTGGCCGCAGCAGCAGACCATTCCCGAGATAACGTGGCTGCCGAACGGGATCTTGTACTCGGACATCAACGCGGGAAAATACGACGCGTATTTGACGCAGCAGGCGCGCGAGCTGCGCGCCGCCGGATATCCGGTGTTCCTGCGGCCGTTTCATGAATTCAACGGATTCTGGTGGACGTGGGCGCTCTCCAGGCAAGGTGCGAACACGCAAGCAGATCAGGACTTCATTGCGGCTTGGCGGCGGATGGTCAACATTTTCCGCGCGCAAGGCGCATCGAACGTGAAGTTCGTCTGGTGCTTTTCGTCGAGCGCGCTCTACGCAATTCCAAAGGACCCGTGGGATAATCCCGCCCTCGCTTACCCGGGCGATGCGTACGTCGATTGGGTGAGCTTCGACGGCTACAACCGCGGGACGTCCTCGAAACCCCAGCAGTGGCTGCCCTTCGATCAGCTGTTCAAAGGCGCTTACCAGCTTGCGACCTCAATCGCGCCGCTCAAGCCGATTTCGCTATCCGAGGTCGCTTCGAACGAGTACGGAGACGGCGGGGCGAAGAAAGCCGCTTGGATCACGAACATGTTCTCGGAGTTGCTAAGTCAGTCGAACCCGTATCCGCACCTGCGGCTGATCTCGTGGTACGAGGCCGACAACGCGTTCCACTACTTTACGGAGTCGAGTAACCCGGCCTATACGGCATTTGCGACCGATATTCGCGCAAAAGATCGTTTCGGCAACTTAGAGGTGCGCAGCAACGGCGACGCGCTGCTGCAGGTGACGCTGCCCTAGCGCGGGAGCGATGCCGGGCAGCCGCCCGAGATTGGGACCATTTCGAACGCGTGCACGAAGCCGGTCTGCGACGTGCCCGCGCCGACGATGATGCAATTATTGCTGATCCCGTGCGCATCGAGCGTCGTCCATCCGGAGTTTGCCGGCAACAGGCCGAGCAGGTTCGCCGCTACGCCGTTTTGGTAGAGGTACGATCCGCCCAAACAACTGACGACCACGAAATTGCTGTCGTTGATCGCGTTGCCGTAGCAGCCGGAATCGCCTTTGGGATACGGCAAAAGGTGGACGGTTTTTCCGTCAAACGTAAACGGGCGGTACGTAGACGTCTTGATCGGCGTGGGATTGAACGTACCCGCGATGTGGCCCATGGTATTGATGCCTGCAGCAGCGCTCCAAACCGCGCCGTTCGGGCGAACGATTTGTGCGCTCGTAGCCGTGAACTCCGCCGCTGCGTTCGGCTTGCAGCATGCGACGCCAGCCGCCGCCTGTGAGTTGTTTATACTGATTGCGTAAGTGCCGTTCGCCTGTTCACCTTGCGGGACGGGAAGCGCGGAGAGTTGGCCCCCGGCATACAGAAAACCGTCGTGCGAATTGTCATTCGAGGGACTTCCGTAGCCGACCACGTCGCCCGCGTCGTTCATTCCCAAACCGACCGTGTTGCTCCACGACGTTCCTTGATCGAGCACAGTCATCGAGCCGTCGGCATGCCAAACCACGGCATGGCTCACTTTCATCGCATCGAGCGCCGTGCCGCTGATATCGCCCGAGGTATCGATCCCCCCGGCGGATATCGACGGAGCGCCGCCGATTCCGGTCAACGCTATGAC
>Ga0070740_10003919_pt1 | contig 15173 bp, 18 predicted proteins | sample Coa_R2_FD_67286 | JGI IMG/M metagenome (GOLD analysis project Ga0070740, IMG submission 67286) | Surface soil microbial communities from Centralia Pennsylvania, which are recovering from an underground coalmine fire - Coalmine... | ecosystem: Environmental > Terrestrial > Soil > Unclassified ... | reverse complement strand
GGACGCCGTAGAAACCAATTGCGACGGCGTCAGAGTTTCCGAAATAATTGCGGAATGGCCCGCGACGATGCTCACGACATCGAGCGTCGTCAGCGTCTCCGCAATCGCTCCGCAACGCCGCACTTGCAGAACGTCGGAGGGCTGAGCGAACTCGGTCAGGAATGCCGCCGTTTGCTTGTTTGCCGCGAGCGCCGCCGCCGTTGTCAGCGTTTCCGCGATATTGGCGACCGTGTTGCTGCGCACGGTCGAAATCGTGTCCGCCGTCGTGAGAGATTCCGTGACGTTCTTTGAGAAAATACTTCCGCGAACTGCGGCCACGCTGTCAACTCCGACATAGGTTTCAATCGCTCCGCGCGCTCGGCAGTTATTGGTGATACATGATGCGGCAGTCGTCATCGTTTCGACGACATTTTGCAAAAACGAATTGCCGGTATTGACAAGCAAAGATACTGCGGTAGTTTCAGTGATTGATATATGCACTACGCCTTGCGCGGCAGCGGCGAGAGAAACAGATGTGGTCTCCGCAACATTGCCAACAGCCGCATGCAAGACGGCTGGCGAAGCCGAAACAGAAGTTGTCTCTGCGACATTCCCGCTGACTGACCTAGCCGACGATCCCGTCGCGCTATCAGAGCCAACGTGAGTCTCGATGACAGATGCAGCCTTGCAATTCTTCAATGCGGTCACCGTGCCCGACGTGGAGAGCGTTTCGCTTACGTTGGCATTCTGATTGACGGCGAAGCTGCTGGCCGATGACAAAAGAATGGTCAGCAACCCCACCATCAGACGCCAATGTATAAACATTCGCACGCACACGGACTCCTGAAATCAAAAAACGCGAGAAAATGCCGATCTTTCTTTTCGTTTCGCAACCAATGGCATCGTCCTGGAAGAGGCCGAAGGAGACTTAAGTCCAACGGCAATGATTTCTCCCTGCACAGCTTGCGGGTTGGCTACCGTTGCCGTCTGCGATCCTGTTCCCGGAGAGACTGCATCCGAGAATGAGCTGCCGCGTGAGTTCGTTCCAGCGCCTTGCCGCAAAGTAAAGCCGGTGCCGGCGCCGGTATTCGACCCTGAAGTTGCGACGTTGCCCACGACAAGGATCGTCTCGTTCGGAAAATTAATCGTCAGCGTAGTATCTAAGGGCAAGCCGTTATTGAACTCGAAACCAACGCCGCTAAGGTCAAACGGCGAGCTCAAGTGAACGCCTGAATACTCCTCGACCGACACCCAAGCATTGCGCCCACCTGTGCCCGTCCAGTTGACGCAGAAGGAATCAGAGCCCGTGCTCGAAGCGTTCAGGGCTCCGAACATCAGCGCCGTATCGCCGTTGTTCGTATTCGTCAGCACATTGATGTTCGTCCACGTCAAGCCCTTTGTGTCAGTGACGTTGACTCCCGTGGGACTGCCGCTGATACCGCCGCCGACGACTAACGCGTGATTGGCCGCGCTGATCGTGTACGTCACGCAGATTTGATTCACTGCGCTTCCGCTCTCGGCGTAGTTCCCGCCAACGGCGGCAGGCGCTTGAGCGAAGGCCGGGACTGAACATAGCGATACAACGAAAAATGCCAGTAGTAGCCGTTTCATTATTCGCCCTCAAACAAACAAAACGACAACGAGGCGAGGCGCGAATCCGCGCCTCGCCGATTTAGCGCTTTAGATGTTCACTGTCCAGGTCACAGTCAGCGTATCGCCGTTGTTGACGGTAACCTGAGTGTACGTGTTCTCGAAGCACATCGTGCCAGCAGAGGACGCATTGAAGAGGGCAGTTTTCTGACTCGCCTGCGTGCCCGTTGCGCTGAAAACTTTCTGAATGGTGTAGCTCGACGTGCCGTTCGTGTGCGCGTATGTGCCTTGCGCACGACTCAGTCCGTTTGCCGCGATCTCCGACGCCAGCGTGGTATCGGTTGCCGCGGGAGCAGTCGCATCATTCGATACAGCGATATAGTTGCAGCTCGCCGGCTGAGCCGATGTCGTCCCCATTACCGCGGCTTGCCAGTCTGCGCCGGCATTCGTCCGCAGGTTGTGGTCCGTGTGAGTGTAATATGCGGTCGTCTCATCTGCATCGCACAGCTTCACGGCAATTTCCCATGCAGCAGAATGCTCCGCGAGATGGCCGACGCCGTATTTCGCGCAGTGCCGCGCGGTAACATTCACCATGTTCAGCGGAACCAGGCGCTCACTCACGCCGCGGTTCGAGCTGTCAACGGCGTGCACCAGAGGAACCGCCTTCACGTCCGCGCGAACCGAAGTTGCTTCATCTGGCCCAACCGCCAGATTCGGCATGATGGCGCCGGTCAGCGCATTGACATACACCATTCGCACGTGCTCGGCAGCGGCCGCGACAGACGGCCTGGTGCTGAGTTTTTCCGGCGACTGCGCGAACAGCCCCATCGGCGCATTCACCGCAGCGAATGTCGCCACCCCAAGCAAAAAATTACGAAACAGATTTCTCATTTTGTAATATCTCCTAATTGGTGATTTGATACTCCGCATGGATTCGCACAATCGCCGGCGCGCCGTTTGTGCCAGTAATAACCAGCGCCACCGGAGAATTTCCGGCGACGCTTGCGCTCGAAAAGCTTACCGAAGCCACCGTGGCCGTCGTGCATGTCAGCGGCGAGGAAAGAACGCTCGCGCCGCTTTGATTGGGAAGCGCCTCGGAGCGCACTTCGAGATTTATGCTCACGCTCCCGCTGTCCACGTTGCACGAAATGCGAGTAAATGAAATCGAATGCAGCGGCTTCCACTGAAACTTCCCGCTGTCTTGTACGCTCGGATTTTCCAAGTTGAATGTCGATTCGCTCGTGCTCGCCGGATTGCAATCTATGATTCCTGAGCCGGTGTTGTAGGCGCATTTCAATTTTCCGGTCGCGCTGTCTATCCACACCTGCCCGCTGCCAAGAGCCGGTGAATTGGACGGTTGCGTGATCCCCACCCAGTTCAGGTAATCGAGAATCGTCCCCTGGTTTTGCAGCACGTAGCTAAACGCGGATTTACTGACCGTTACCGGAGCCAAATCGGCCCAATCCACCAGCGCCGCCTGCGGAATTTCCTTGAATTCCGTCCATGACACTGCCGCAACTCGCTTGTCAGAGCTGCCATTCAGCAGATACACGGCGCGATAAACCAAATTTGCCGGCTGGCATCCCTTCGTCGGAACGAGCGAAACAAAGTCATTGGACGCCCCGTTGTCAACGAGCTCGCCATCGCCGCGAATCCACCCGTGAACGCTCTGCGGCAAAATCGTCGAACCGTTGCAAATAATCCGAGTCGCCCGCGATCCGTAAAGGTCAAATGGGTCAAAATCCGCGCGGCCATAAACCTGAACGCCGTTGATGTTGGCAATCGGCGATAGCGACGCTTGCTCAGGCGTCAGCCCGGACGGCGTCTTGAACGTCCCGGAAATATTCGTTGTCTGCGCCTGAGCGCCAATCGCGCAAAGCGCGAACAACATGAAAGCGATTAGCCGTCTCATCGTCGCCTCGAAAAATAAAACTGGGGAGGGCGACTGGCGAGCGAGTGGACACCAGCCGCCCCTGGGGATGCCGGGATCGGCATTTCCCGGCAAAACGAATTACGCAATCGCAATGACAAATTCGTTGTCCGCCGCCGTTGCAATACCTGCGGAATCCGTGCTTTTTAGCTGTACGGTCGCCGAGCCCTTGTCGTAGTTGAACAACTGAATCACCGCCGAAGGGAAATTGAATGCGAAGAATTTCCCTTCGCCGTCGCCGGAGTAGCCGAACAGATTGCGCTGCGTCTTATTTTCCGAATCGGTCATCAGCGAAGCATTGACATCGTTTGCATCAATGTCGAGGTTGAATTTGACTTTTCGCGCATTGAAAACCGTTCCGTCGGGAAACTGACTGCCAAACGGAACCGGAAGCGCCTGCGCTCCGTTATCGAGATTGATTTGCAGTCCGTAAACCGTCAGCGCGGAGCCGCCCCACCACACGGAGCCGAAATTTCTCGCCTGCGCGACGTCGGAAAATGACGGCAACGAAGGAATGGCGGCGACGCCGGTTCTCGTAATCGTCGCCGCCGGACCGGACGCCGAAAGCCGTATGATGGCCTGGTTGAAGTCGATTTGCAGCGTTCCGACAAGCGCATCAATGGCCTTCCGCGAATATGCAGTCGTGGAATTGTCCGAGGCGCGAAGCCAGTTGGAAATCGTCAGATACACTGGAGCCGTGGCCAGCCGGATTATCCGGGCTTTGACCTTCGCCGATGTCGCAGGAGCATTGGGAAGCGCCGGAGAAACAGTCAGCGTATTCGTGGCGATATTCGTAATCGTTCGCATCACGAATCCAACCGATCCGCCGCAATCAATGGATATCGGGTCGTTCACTTTCAGCGATGCCGCGTTGCCCACGGCAAAAACAGTCGTGGTAGGCGTAGGGCTTGCCTGCACAGTGTCGCTGAAATTCACCGTAGTGCCGCCCATTGACGCAACCAGCAAATTTTCGATGGACGACTTCGCAACCGGAGTTGCCGCAGCGGCAAGCACCAGCTCCAAGTCCGCTTTCCATTGCGAGGAGCTGTCGCCGCCGCGAACGTAACCGAAAAACGATCGCCCAAGCCCTTTGTCCTGTCTTTCGAGGTTTTGCGGGTTGGGAGATAGATCGCAGGAGATGAATGGAGCGATGTCCGCCGTCACCGGCGTCGCTTCGCTTCCTTGCGCGGATTGGACGGAGAACGCAAGGATTTCATTGATTGTTGGAGTTCGCAAAGGCATGTGTTTATCGCTCCTAGGATTTTAGGATTCTCAAACTTAAAAAAAGGGTGCCAACTCGACGAGGCCTCGGAAGAATCTCGCTTAACCGGAACCCGCATCATTCGATCGGCGTAAATCACAAGTGTGATCCTTCCACGCTCGCGGCTTCGATGGGGGAAACCAGAACCGCTTCCTTCGCGCACGGCCACACTTCCTGTGTTTTGTCAGGCGCATGGCCGCATATCCGCGTGGCATATTCCGCTACGCAGGCTGCGAGTTCCGGCGGAATAGTAGCTGCCCGCGCCGTCGCCTCTTTGCGTTCAGGTGATTTCGACGAATTCCACGTCAAGTCAAACTTACGCCGATATGCCTTGATCGCTTCGCGGTCGCCATTCCGCTTGAGTTCATTTATCAATGAATATGCTCCCATCACCATCCCCTTGCGAATCCCCTGCGGAAGCAGCACTGGGACTCCTTTACTGCCCCACAAATAGAACGGGCCGCAGTGGGACGTCGGAGGGCCGACAAACAATTGCGCCGACCTGACATTCTCGATCACATAAGGCAAGTCGGTTTTCTCGCAAATTTCCCGTGTGTGATTGAACAGACGTATGCCCAGAGCCGGGTACTTAGGATGCGGATGAAAATGCGGCATACCCCAGACGCTGAATTCCTCGCATGGCGGACTCGCGCAAATGAAATCAAACCCATTCTCCGCAATCCATTTTGCACTCAAAGTCAACACGTCCCGTCCGAGCCACTGGCAGTTCTGTGGGATCTCCGGCGGCTCCTGCATGTCCACACCGACACACTCCCAGCCCCGCTTCGCAAACTCGCGGCTCCAGCCCCATCGACCGCAGAACAAATCCAACAGCCTCAAGGTCTCTCCTCTCCTGCGAATCACAAGTTGCGGCTCCACGTCACAAATGCGGTTGCGAGAAATAATCCCAGTGCGCCGCCGGCGGTTGCATCAATGCTCTCTTGCGAAATAGTGATTGCCGATGTGTTGACCGGAAGCGTGCTGTTTCCGCGTCTCCGGTCGCTGAAAAGCGCCGTCTCGATATCTTCCACAAGCCCGCTGATTTTTCCGCCAATATCGTTCACAGTCCCGCGAATGACGGCGCGAATGCCCACGCTCATCTGAGAATCAATCTGCACCGATTCGCCCATCTTCACCGCCGACGAAGTGCTGCTATAGGTTTGCACGAAGACGCCAAGAGTTATGTCTGCGGCAATATTGTCCACACTCAGGATGTCGCCGGAGCGCACATCGTTCACTGTCTGATTGAAAGACGCATCCTTGCTCGCATCTATGGCCGTCAGCGAGTCGATGATATTCTGCAAGATGTCCGACCGCACGCTCATTTTGGGATTCTCAAACTAATCAGACGTTGGAGCCTTGAAATTTTCCTTCCCGTGCGTTGCGCCAAAAATCCACGACAGCCGGGCATTCTTCCGGTCTTGCAAATCCCGGATGCGGCCAGAATTCCCGCTCCGCCTCCAAAACAAGAATCCGAAAATCGTTGGCAAACAATTCCTCAACGCTTGAGTGCCAAGTTCCGCCGCCATAATGTTTCGGTTGTTCCATCCCTCGAAGCCTCTGGTACTCGCCGTACAGCGATTCCGGCTTGTAAAGCGCGTCGCTTGGCTCCTTGCGCTCGCGGCTGATGAATGCGCGAACCGCATGGCCATACTCATGCGCAACCAGGTAGCGCGTCATTGCTGGATGAATGGGAATTCGTTTGCCGCTAAGAACAATTGTCGCCTTAAAATCTGGAATGGAAATTTCGCGGCCTTCCCACAAATAATCAACATTACACCACCCGTTTGTGCGATCCAGAAATTCACGGTCAATAACACACAATGAAACTTCCTGCGTGATCGGAAAGAGTGCGTCAACGCGCCGTGCTTCGCTTTCAACTAGCGCCAAATCGTGCGCATAGGCCGGAAACGAATCCACCTTAACGCTTCGGGTGTAACTGCCTGACGGTACACGGAAATACGGCTCCAGTGCGTCAAAACTCCAACACAAATTTTCCGGCGTTGTGAACGACAGAACCTTAATCGACACGTGTGCGTCTCCGCAAACTAGGGATAAATCAAGTCGTAGCAGAACCCGGCCATAGCCATGGCCATTCCGAAAAATACGAAGATCGCGCCGAATGGATGAGAAAACAGCAGGAGCGAGCCGACGGCGGAAGCGGCAATTCCTCCGATTTGCAGATCATTCTCCAGCGCCGATGGCGCCGGAGACATAGAGAGCCGGTAGAGAAAAGCGCCAAGCGCGAGCGCGTTAGCAGCCACACCGGCAAATAGCGCAGTGCGCCAATGCAACGAGAGAAACACAGTCGATGCTCCGATGGCAAGCATGAGTCCTACGAATTGCAGCCACGGCGCAGGCTTGATGTAATTAGATATTTTCACGTTCAGCCCTCCCGCTACAGCGAAAACATCTCCAACGACATGCACGGCAAAACCGGAAAGAAAAATCCGATGCGGATCCGTTGAGCGCAAGCCGAAAAGCGCCGTCACAAATCCGCCGATTTGCAGAAAAAGAATCAGCGCGATTCTCATCAAAAACCGCGCCCCTGCTTGAATCGCGCAATGGCTCGCTGCACTTCCCTGAGCAAGCCGCCGCCCTCCGTCACCATCGAGCCATCGGGCCGCGTGATGGTGTTCGAGCCTATCGGCGCTCCGCCCGGCTCGCGCCGACTGAACTCGAATTGCACTTGAGCCAAAACTGCGCTGCGAAGATATCCCGGCACTGCGAGCGCCCGCTGATCGTCGCTGCCAATTTCCGCATATCCCGCCGTGTATACGACTTTCACCGCCATAGGCGCGTCCGGGAAGCAGCCGACCTGCAAATAGATGATCGCCGCATTGGGGTCGATGCGATAAGTGGATGAGTCGTAAACGCGATTCGATGTCTCATCCGTGATGGATGCCACCGAAACAACCGGGAAACGCCGAAGCAAGATCGTGTTGCGCTTGCCGCGTCCATAGGTTTCCGTTCCGTATAGCTCGATTGGCCCGGAAACTCCGTCGGAAGTCGATTGCAAAAGAGAAAATCCACACGAATCGATGATTTCATTCTGAATGCGGTCGCTCACATCGTCCAAAATGATTTCAAGCGCGGCTTTCTTTTCCGCGTCCGCGCCAATACCCGCGCCGCCCTTCATAAATGCTAGAACATCGCTGACGCTCGCTAAACGTATGCTCACTGTGCGCTCGTCGTGTGACCCCATCCAAGATGGAGCCCGCTGAGATTCTTAAAATATCCGACTTTCCATCCGCGACGATGAAACTCGCGGCAATGCGGCGCGTCGTATCCCTCGTTCCCAATCGGCGGCCATCGCTCAACAGCACCTTTGCGAATGAAGCGGATGCCGCCCGCTCCGTGCGTCTCGAATACTTCGCTGTCGCTGAATCCGCCGATAGTGGAAACCGGATTGTCGGGAATCGTGCGAATGCAGAGCTTGCCGAATTGCTTGTGTTTCCTCAAAATTTCTTCACCCTGCTTGGCGGAATCCGATTGCAGAAGCAAAATATCATCATCGGCCAGAATGTAAATATCCGATTCGGCCATTTGCTCCGCAAAATAGCGCCGTTCGCGTTCGCTTGCGTCGAACGGTCCCGGATTCTTGAGCGTTCCGCGATGCACAATCAAATCCTCGTAGCCACGTACCGCCTCTGCCGGATTGCCGAATACGAGCAGCTTCAACCGCACACCACTCTCGCGCTTCCATCTCTCAATCGTCGCACGGCAAAGCCCGGCACGAATGGGATTTTCTGCGCAAGTGGAAACGAAGAGGTCTATCACGGACGGAAACAATCCGGCTGGATTTTGAGAATCTCAAAATCCAGCCGGGAATGATGGTTATGGCGTATCAGGCAACGCCGTCAATGATTCCAACGCTGGCGGTATGCCCAGGCTGAATATCGGCCTGGAACAGCAGGCGCAACTGGATTTGCGCGTTCGCGAATCCGGCGTGCTCGCTGACATCGATGCGGATACCTTCACCGCCCGCGCCCACGCCAACGTAAACATCGGCCATATCAACGCAGAGAATGGCCGACAAGTTAGTGCCGGTGCCCTTTGTCTCGTTCTTGGGCAACTGAGTCGTCTTGTAGTACGGATATCCGAGGAGCGTGCTTGGAGCACGATCAACAAGCGGCGTCTCGAAGCTGTAGAACAGCGGACGATTCGTGGTATCGACCAGGCTGCGAACACGGGTGAAGCTCCGGGGATTCATAAACCACGTCCGCTTCACGTCGCCTACGTTCGCGCCGTCCAAGCCGTCAAGCAGGTTAATCAAATCGCCGTAGGCCAAGTTTCCGCCGTTGGCGTTTCCGTTCTGTGCGCCGACCAGCGTAGGCGAGGAAATGGAGCGCAATCCGGTAGGCCGGTTGGCGCCGGAGCCGGTGAGGAAACCGGCATCGACGAAACGCTGCAACGCTGCGACCAGATTGTTCTGGAACGCCGCATCTACTTGCGGCGAAGAATATTCCATCCACTCCAGCGAGAATGCCGAGAGCAGTTTCGCCGTACTGAGAGTCAGAGTCACTTCTGCGGTCGGCGGCGTGCTCTCAGTTATCGCGGCATTTTCACCGAGCCACTGCGCCGTTGCATCCGCTGAAATGGCCGGCAAGTGCATTTTCTTTTTCGTGACCGGAATGATATTCGGACCGGCCTTCAGCACGACAGCCTGAGCCGCGAGCTGATTGATCACGGAATCCTGCCAATCTTCGGGAATCAGGAAACCGCCAGCCGTGGTTGTGCCGGACGCGAATGCCTTTCGGATATATTCATTTTCGTGCTCAAACCGCGCGTCGCTGTTGAAATCGCCCTGAAGTTTCCGACGAATGTACGCGGACGTGAGGCGGCCAAGCGAAAATTCCGGCTTAGTGTTCCCGCGCTCGCGTGATTCCTGGGAAATGAAGGCAGGAGCGGCCCGCATTTCCGCGATCTGACGCAACACGTCCTCGTATTTGTCGCTCAGGTCCTTGTGCTCAGAAACGGAAACGTAGCGTTTGTCCATCTCGGCAAAGAGAGGAGCGAGCTTTTCAGCAGTCTTTTCGTTCATAGTTCACCCGTGAGTGCCCGCAGAATAACTTCTGTCGGGTCACTTGTATTCGCGGGCTCGTTCCCGCCTTGCGCAGTTTGATGAGGCAGCTCTGCGTCTCTGCTCAAACTTTTCGATGCCCTCTCTCCAGAATGGTTGTTTGGGAATCCAAAATCGCTCAGCAGTGATGCCAAGTCCTTTTGCTGGTCATCAGCATCCGGCTCATCGGAACCATCCGGGCTATCGTTGTCTCCGTCAGGGTCGGCTGTCGTCGCCGCAAGATGGCCTATCGCCAGCGACATTTTCTTGTGCGCTCTCGACACATCTTCATGCGCGGACTGCACGTAGGCAAAAGCCTCGGAAGCTCCCTTCTTGCTTTCGCCGAGGAACGCCAGAAGAATGCCATTCCAGAATGCAGATTCGCTTTCGGTCTTCGACCCGCGCAATGCAGTGCCGATGAATTTCAGCGAACGCTCGAAAGCCTCGCCACCGAAGGACGCGCCCTCTCCGTCACGCTCCCTGAATTCGTCCATGTGACGGACCAGATGCGCCCGCGCTCCGTTGCGGTCGCTTTCCGGCATTTGTGTTTGCTCCAGTCGCGCCAGCGCGTTGGCGACTCCGCGCCTAACGGTTGCATACTTGCCGTTCGGCCCTTTGTGATGCGGCAGCTTGTAGCTGGTCTTGTTTTGTGGATCGCCATCAATCACCGTGCACATGGTTTCCCACTGGTCGGGAGTCGTGGCCGAATCCATTTCTTTGGCGGCATCCCACGGCTCATCGTCCGGGGCAAGCGGCTGATGCTTGAACGGCACAACCGATTTCGCCTCGACAACCGGCTCTGGAGCGGTCGAATCGCAGCCGCAAAGATTCTTGAACGGCACAACCGGCTCTGGAGCGATTCCTGCGATCTTCTCCATTTTTTCAACGATGCGCTCGAATCGCTCAGCCAGCCTCTCGGCATTCCTCGACGCAGCTTTCCAACGCGCGAACTCGTTTTCCGTTTTCACACTATCCTCCTCGGATGAAAATGTCACACCATAGACGTTATAGGCCCACGGCGGATTTTTGTCGCCGCAAATAAATTTTTCCACTCGTGATGCCTCTTCGCTGTCAATCACCTTCTGCGCCACCGCCTCGCGCAGAAACAGCTCGCCGATCCGGCTGGCATCAAAATTTTTTGCGTTTTTATAGATTCGTCCAAGCGCCTGCGGATTCGCAGGAATGGGAACCGCCGACAATTCTAGAAGTTCCTGTTCTAGAAATTCATAGCCGATTTCCTGTCCGGTTTCTTCATCCACCAGCGCTTGGCTGTCCAGCGGCAAAAAGCCGACACTGACCGCATTCATGAAACCGTCGCGGTAGAGCTTGAAAATCGTGTCGGCGAACGGATAGACATCCTTCGATGCGAATTGCACCGTCTGGATAAGCGCCGGAGAATCGCCCAATTGCTTTGTCGAGGCCAGCACCTTCCCAATGGGCGGATCTTCCGAACGATGGCCGAAAAGGAAAACCGGGTTCTTCTGAAAATTCGTCAAGTCCCATCCGGCGACGCGGATTACATCGCCGTAGCGGTCGGGAGTTTCCGTAGATGAAGTGAACTCGATGGTTCTCGCCGTTTCATCCAGAGTCCGCAAACTGGTTTTCACCGCGCGATAAATGATTTGTGGTTGCATTTCACATCCCCCGGTTTCTCTCGATTCCAGCCAATTCGGAAAGCGAATCTCGAATGCCTTGATTGATGCTGACAAGCGTGCGGAGCGCCTCTGTCTGATTTTGCAGAATCGGCGCGATATGCGTAGTCACGATTTCCTGCATAGCCTTTCGCAGTTCAAGTTGCATGGCCGCCGAAATGTGATCCGAACCGTAGGACTTGAACAAAATGCGTTTTACCAGTTCCGTCGCGCTGATGCCGCCGACAAAGGCAAGCACGGCAACCCATCCAGAGCCGGAAGTATTTTGAATCTGAGCAAACACGAAAGCGGTAATGAGAGATAACGCACCGGCCCGGATCATTTCAGTTTTTCCTCGATGTTTTGAAAAAAGCTCTTCAGCTCATACGGAGACGCCATTGTTTTCGTCGCGCTGGCGAGTATTTCGCTGATGCGTGCGGCATTGTCTGGCGATCCATGCCTCTGCAAAAGCATTTGCGTGCGGTCCCTTGATATGGCCGGAAGCCGTCTTTTCATGCGGTCAATTCCCGCATTGCATACGATGCGAATCAATTTTTGCGGCGATTCCGGCACATTACGCTCCGTTGTTTTCGATGCTAGGCTGTTCATTCGGGATGTTGAGGCCGAAATGCTCAATCAGAATTGAGCGTGCCTCCGACGAAGTAATGACGGGAGAAGCCAGCTTTGAATTATCCATCAGAAGCGCGAGTCCCGTAGCGAGCTGATTGAACGCAGCGGCAAACTCCGTGCGGTTCTCCGAGAGTGCCTCGATCTGCGAGCGGTCAAATCGTAGCCGCAAATCCACTCCGTAATACGGCTTCACCAGCTTCTCGTTGAGCTGGTCTTCAATGTCGCCCATTTCCGGTAAAAGCGTATCAATCCAGAACATTCGCCGCGACACTTCCGCCGTATTGCGATTCGCGTCAATCGGATCCCCGAAGATGAAGCGCGGGACGCCGAACGAAGAACCGATTTTATCGCGGTGCTTCTCCGCCAAATTCTTGAAATCCATGTCCTTCTGCTCGGCGGTGAACGACTGAAAAGTGGCCTTGGCGTCCAGCGCGAGAATCGTATGCGCGTTGCCGACGCCTGTCATCGCCTCGATGGCAGCCTCGATTCGCCTGCGCTTTTCCTCGCTCACGTCGCTTTCTATCGACAACAAGCCCGAAAGCTTCATGCCGTTCTCGAAAAAATTAGCATGATGGATTTCCAGCGCATAATCGGAATCCGCGCTCTGAAATGCCGGAGAAATTGGCGGCATCCCGCGATACGGTTCGCGCGGATTGTAGTTGCAAATCTGTATGACTTGCGCGGCGGGAATAAATGTTGCGGTGTCGCGGACTTGCCAGCCGAGCAAGCGATTGCCGGAATATTTTGCAAACGTTTTGTGCGCCGGCAAAAGGAAAATGTTCTGGGGCGGCCGCGGCATCTTCTGCAAATAGTCGCGCGGCCCTTGCTCCGGCGTGCCCCAACTGAGCCATACAAGAGCTTGGCGAACGTTTTTGCAAATCACGATGGCTTCGATCAGGTCATTGCCGGCCATCGACGAATTCGGCCGCTGAATCAGATTCAGAACCGCCTTGCCGGCATCGGATGTGTCCGGCTTCTCCGTTCCGTCGGCTTCGACGCGCACAACTTTCAGCGGCACCTCGCCAATGTTCGCCGCCTTCGCAACGATCGCGCGAAAAACCCAGGCATTGCGCTCGTATGCGGCCTCATACTGCAAAAGATCTGGATTGACAGTCGGATTGACGCGCTGAATCAGCGGCTCGCCGTCCTGAGCCTTGCGAACCATCGCCGTTCCGGTTGGTCCAACGAGTCGCATCGGCCTTGGAACATTTTTCGTGAAGCGCGTTCTTGGGACGATCACGTTTTCGTTTTCCTACTTGCCTTTTTTCCTGCCAGCCTTCGTTCCCGGTTCATCCGCAGCAAATTCGCGCTCATCTTTGCTTGTCTGCGCCTGCGCCGGGCCGTCGCCGTCTTTTTTGGCATCGTTATTATTTTCGATGCCAAGATTCTCGGAATGGTAATCCGCTGTTTTGAGATTCTCAAAATGCATTGGCCGAACGTCGATGATCTCCGGCTTTCGGCCCGCCTGCGTCGGCGCGAAAGTGGTTACGTTTCCGCATTCCGCATGGGGAATCGGACCGCCGCAGTAAAACGAAGTTTCGACTTCGTGAATTATCTTGCCGCAACCGCCGCATTCAAATTTAATTTTCATGGTTTACTCCAAAGTGGATTTGCACACTTCATTGTAATCCCTGGTTTTCCCCGCGCCGCCGATGACGCCGCGAGCAATCTTAAGATCGTCAGAGGCCCGCTCAAGCTGCCGGAGATAGGATTTTTTCACGGCTTCTTCGTCGCCGGAAACGTGGCGGCGATTGCAATGCAGAGCGCCATCCTCACCCAGCGCGATTGCACCGCTGAGAATCCGCCATGCGACAACTAAACGATCGAACATGAGAATTTGCCTTGAGGTGATGTAATGGTCACGTCACGCGCCCCTAATCTCAAATTTTCGGAAAGCAGTCAAGGTCAAGACTCGGCTCGCACGGCCTCCGCAGCCAGCCAAGAAATCGGCCACGACGATACGTATTGTTTCTTCCATGCAGCCGCTGCTGCTCGATCGGCGCAACCACGCTGGATGCCGAAGCGGCAAGGGCAAACCGCGCCTGGACTTGATCGAAAATCTTTACCTTCACGCGGTCAGTCTTTTCGGCTGGAATTTCCACTCCGCTGAAAGTGATTTGCACAAGTCCAATCGCCGCGCTTGCGGATCCGCCGCCAACCAGTTGAATATCATTGCCCCCTGAATCCGCACGCCATACTTCGACAGACAGAATCGCGCCGTCGGATTCCATGATTTGCAGGTTGATTTTCCACTGGCCGGCAGCCCAGGGCGAAACTCCCGGATCAGCGGGCACAGTCAGAAACGTATCCGCCAAAGAAGGCGACGTTTGCGAATCATACGTCAAGCTGATCGGCAATTGCGCAGCGCAATCACTGAGCTGCTTGCATCCGAAAACATCGCTTGCGGCTTCTCGAAAATAAAAAATCATCGTGCCACCATCACGGACTGACAAACTTTTCGCACTTGCATCCCATTGCCTGACAGGGCCCGCGATGCTGACGGTCGGTGTGCGAGCAAGCGCAAATTCGCGCCGGAATCATCAGCCGCGACCAATCGTCCGCTGTCTCCGCTCCTTCGGCGGCCGCCGGCGGACAAACCGTCACCGGAACAGTGATATTGGACGTTGGAATCGCCGGAGATAAAATCTCCGAATGCAGTTGCCATGTTTTGCGCTTGCCGCGCGGACCAGCCTTGCGCCAGCCATGCAAAACCGTTATCCCCCCGGCGTCTGTCCAGCGCGCGAAAGCCGGCAGCGATAGAATCTTCTTGCGTCGCGCGGAAACATTCGCCGCCGAAGTTGTCTGAATCAGCGCAATCTTGCCTTTCTGAACCGCCAAAATATCTCCAAAACCAAAGGCATCTTGCCGCACGCCGGCAAAGCGATTCCATTTCTCGACTACGCAAGCCGTCCAGCCGGCCTTGCGAAGATATTGCAGACTGCGCGATGTTGGAGAAGACATGAAATTACGAGATCCGCATGGGCATGATGATGTAGCGATAGCGGTAAGCTTCGTCGGCAAGCGGGCGCATCTGACCGGCGGACTGCTCGTCTTTGAGTTCAATGCTGACGGGGCCGTCGGCCGCGGCGG
>Ga0070740_10003913_pt1 | contig 15187 bp, 10 predicted proteins | sample Coa_R2_FD_67286 | JGI IMG/M metagenome (GOLD analysis project Ga0070740, IMG submission 67286) | Surface soil microbial communities from Centralia Pennsylvania, which are recovering from an underground coalmine fire - Coalmine... | ecosystem: Environmental > Terrestrial > Soil > Unclassified ... | reverse complement strand
CACACCCGATCCGCCCCGAGGGGTGGAACGGTTTCGGAACAGCGAGGGTAGCGATTTTCTTCAGCGTATCGGGCATTTTGATCCTAAAAAGGAACATAGCATTGAAACGTGCAGAAGCCGAGTCGGCATTGTTCGTGATGAGCGGCACGGCCGAACGCATTTATGCCGCACCATTCCGAACGACGAGGCCGAGTTCGAAGAGACGCCGACGATAGCGCGCAACCAACTTCTCCATGGAATAGAGGGTTCGCATGCGCTCTGCCCCCTGTGCGGCGCGCCGCCTCGCTTCGGCCGGATCGGCCACCACTTCGCGCATGCGCTCGGCAAGATGCTTCTCATCGATCTCTGCCCAAAAGCTGCCTTCGGGGCAAAACAGAAACTGCCCTTCTTCAATGGGCGAAGGCGACCAACGCACGGGATAGGCGGTCTCTTCATCGCAAAAGTCTCGGGTGCCGGAGTAGTCCGTGCCAATCACCGGCCGAGAGAGGGCCAGGGCGTAGGCGGGGAAGTAGCCGAAACCCTCGGCCCGATGCGGCGAGACGAGGCAGTCACACGTGGCAATGAGCGCCAGCAGGGTTTCAAACCTTACGGTTTCCGCAATAATGCGGATGCGTTCGTCAAATTGCGCTATTTTGCGGATCTCGCGGAGCTGCGCTTCGCAATCCCCCCATTCAATCTTTGCGTAGTCGGTGGTTTTAATGATCAGGTTCACACGTTCGTGTGCAGACGGAAATGCCGCCTGAAACGCCCGCACGGCGGCCAAGAAATTCTTTCTGGCCAGGCCCGCGCCGAGATCGCAGCAGAGGAGAAAGCAAAAACTGTCTTCCGCGATCCCCAATCGCGCCCGTTCCAACGGCGTTACCGAATCCGGCAGTTCGATGCCCTTTCCCATATTCAAGACCGGGCACGTGCAGTGTTTTGCATAAGCCTCGCGGACGAATTCCGAGGGCACCCAAATTTCGTCAAGCAGCTCCACCCCGAGCATATGCGCTTGCGGAAGTTCCTCCAGTTCCCAAAGCAAAAAACCGATTTTGTATGAATCGGCAACGCGTTTGGAGCGAGTGGCCAAGAGCGCTTGCGGAATACTCTCCGCATTCAGGTGGAAGAGCGTGACATCACGCGTGAGAGAAAGCCCTTTCAACGAGACGGGAGATGCATAAGGCTTATCCCAGATGCGGCTTTCCACATCAAAGATGACGGGCGATATATCGAGCCTGGAAAACGCCCGCACGGACATCCGCAAGTTTTCGCCCAAACCCGCCACGGTTTGAGGAAAACCGGCAATCACCAGCGCCGGCGGATTGCTGATCTCCGCTTGCGGAGCAGGGTCCTGCAGAGAAGAAAATTCCGCAAACTCCGGATACTGCGCCGAGACCCGGTTTTTGAACCACTCCCGCACGGCGGGCGACTGCCACGCGCGGAGATCTTCCTTGCCGAGCTCCGCCGTTCCCACCGCGCCTGCCAGAAGAAACTCTAGCCTGCTTAGGTTCTGTTGGCGCGCGCCGATATGCTGCTTGAAATATTTCCTCATAGCATTGGAAATGAGAGGGCCGACGACGGGGTCCGTCAAATAGGTCAAAATTATTTCGAACCCGAACGCTATGCGATGCGCCGGGTTGGCGAGATCAAACCGTGCCCGGTAGCGCGGTTCGATGGCGGAAAGCCGCGCGAAAAATTCCGTAATCGGAATGCCGGTTTTTTGGCTCAGCGCATCGTTTACCATCAGCGATGCTTTTAAGTGATCCGGCACCAAACCCGTGGTTCGGCATCGCTTGCTTTGCAGGTATTCTATCCAGAGCAATCCGAGCTCCACGGGGTCTGCCAATTTTCGCGTGTTGACCGATACTTTGCCGTCAAACAGCACGCTGAACAAAAGCCGCGAGAGCGAAATCGGCGATAGCCAAGAATCGCATGCGGAGGAATTGAGATATAAACGCAGCTCGTTCGGAATCGGAAGCTCGCAGGAAACGAGCGAAGGAGCTTCAAACAAATACCACTTGATGAATTCGAACAAATTGGAGCTCTGCCGAAGATTCCATCGATGTGACGGGCGCAGCGCAAAATAAAGATGCAGCATAAAACGGCTGATCGGAACCGCCTTGCTGAGAGAAGGGGAGGATTCCAATCCGTTGAGAATTTGAAAGGCACGATGCGTGCCAAGCGCCGCCGGATTTAAAAATATATCATCCTCCGGCCACTTCGGTTCCGCTCTTCGGGTTTTCAAAGACAAAACCAGCGGATGACCCGAGAAATCGAATTCGGCCGCAACGGCGGAGAGCAATTCGAGATCGCGCGCCGTCTCGGCATCGTCATCGTCGGCATGCAGGGCTTGCGATGCTTGCTCCTTGGCAAGATCCGAGAGCAGCGCCCAGGTCAACCGCCGGTCGGACTCGATGCGAAACGCAAAGCCGAACGGCTCTTGGCCGAGATCGGCGAACCAAAAGACATTTTCGACCACGAGATCCAGCACGGCCACGTATCTGCCGGATTCGAGAGCGAATGTGGGCACCTCGATTTCGAACGGGGCGCTTTGATCCGTTGCCAGCCTCGTCGCCGCAACCGTGCCTCGCGCCCATGCCAGCGGCTCCTGGCCGAGCAAATCGCGAATTTCGCCGCTTTCCGCCACTTGATAGACTCTGGCGCCGAGCCGAACCTGATCATCGGCATCGGCCGCGAAATTCAGCACATTGGCGCCGACATTCGTGATCGTGCCTTGCAGAAGAAGGTAGCTTCCGGCTTCGATATCCGGATCATAATGCGCGAGATTCAAACGATAGCGGAATTTGGCTCGACCTCCGGTATCGGCGCAGCGAAAACGAAACCAATAGGGTTTCTGCCCCAAATCGGCAAACCAGAAGGCAAATTCGATAACCAGATCCAGCACCCCGACATACTCGCCGGGACCGAGCGCCGCGGTAGGGATCTGAATCTCGAACGGCGTCTGCTCATTGGCCAAGAGCAGAGGTTTTAGCACGCTCCCGCGGACGTCCAGAAGCGGTGAAGGTAGCGGTTCGGCACTGTCGCCGCTAACGGCATTGGCCGGATAGATGCGCGCACCGACGCGCACATCCTGTTCAGTGGCGAAATTCAATGCATTGCGGCCGGTGTTGGTGATCGTTCCGCGCAGGCGAAGGACACCGTCAACCTCGGCATCCAGATCAAACGGCGCGAGGTCGAGGCGATAGCGATATTGAGGCCAGACTTTCGGCGCGATACAGCGGAACCGAAACCAATAGGGTTTCTGGCCCAAATCGGCTAACCAGTAAGCGTGCTCGACAACCAGATCCAGCACGCCGATATACTCGCCCGGCTCGAGAAATGCTGTGGTAATCCGAATCTCGAACGAAGCTTGTTCTTCGGTCAGCAATAGGGGTTTTTGCACAACGCCGCGCGTGTCGATCAGCGGCGCCGTAGCCGGCACTACGCCGTCACCCTCGAGGGCACTCAGCGGATAGATCCGTACGCCGATGCGAAGATTGTGTTCCGCCGCAAAATTCAGGGCATTGCGACCGATATTGGTAATCGTGCCGTAGAGGTGACAAAAACCTCCGGCTTCCACCTCCGGGTCGAACCGCGCCAGCGTGAGGTGGTAGCGGTATTCCGTTTGTTCCTGAAGCGTCTCGCTCATCAATCTGGTTTAAACGTGCCCGTCAGTGTCAATAGCGGCGGACCTATTCGGCGTTAGCGCGCGCATCACGCTACAATCGAGAGTTGCAGCCGGATTTCCCAATGCACGCATACGATGGCGTTGTGCAGCCTGAACCTCCTGCATATGCAGCGCCACGCCCCTCCCCCGGTTGCACACTGCCCCTTCCGCCTTCTGCATGCCGCCTCACCTCTCACGCGTTATCCTCCCAACCGGCCCTTTGGCAGTTTTCTCAATTCAAAGCCCCGACATGATTATACGAAGAATTTTAGCAGTAATATATTAACAATAAGGTATATTTCCGTCAAACTGAATTCACAGGAATTTCATCGAGAGCGAGAGAGTTGACGATTTTCGTGAAAGAGTTTATAAAGGGTTTACAATTTCGTCAAGGTGTTCAGGAATGTGGGGGGTTCAACTGGAGTAAACACGCTTCGCTGAAACCACATTAACGACGTTCTTGCTCCAGAGATAACGAGAGTGAATGTCGAGCAGGGCCGACCCATAACATCGTCTCAAATCGTTCGTTACCCAATGCAGGAGAAGGAGATGTTCGAGAATTTTCTGCCGCGGTTGTCTGTGGTCGGGCTGGGAAAGCTTGGCGCGCCCATGGCGGCAGTGCTGGGTTCCAAGGGGTTTGAGGTCGTTGGGGTTGACCTGGAGCCGCGTCACGTCGAAGCCATCAATGCCGGGAAAGCCCCGGTGCTCGAGCCGCAGTTGGAGCAATACATTGCGGCGGCGGGACACCGATTGCGAGCCACGCACGACTATCGCGACGCCGTTCATAATTCCGATATTTCGTTCATTATTGTGCCCACTCCCACAGGCGCGGACGGGGCTTTTTCCAACCGTTTCGTTTTGTCCGCGGTGACGGAAATCGGCAAGGCGCTGCGCACCAAAGACGGGTTTCACAATGTTGTGATCACCTCGACGGTCATGCCGGGTTCCACCAACGGAGAGATCCGCAAAACGCTCGAAGAACACTCCGGCCGGAAAGTCGGTGTCGATGTCGGGCTCTGTTACAGCCCGGAATTCATCGCGCTTGGCAGTGTTATTCACGATATGTTGAACCCGGATTTCGTTTTGATCGGAGAATCCGATCCCGATAGCGGGGCGATGCTGGAGCGGGTCTATCGGGCGGTTTGTGAAAATGCTCCGCCGATCCGGCGCATGAACCTGGTGAACGCCGAGATTTGCAAAATTGCAGTGAACACCTTCATTACCACCAAGATCTCGTTTGCCAACATGCTGGCCGAGGTGTGCGAGCGGCTGGACGGCGCGGATGTCGATGTGGTGTGTGCCGCCGCCGGAACCGATAGCCGGATCGGCCGGAAATATTTCCGCGGAGCAATCGGCTATGGCGGGCCCTGTTTTCCACGCGACAACCGCGCCTTTGTGACGCTTGCCGAACGCCTCGGCGTCGTCTGCGACTTGCCCAAAGCCACCGATAAAACCAACGATCACCAAGTCACGCGTTTGCGCTTGGCGGTGGAGCAGCATGCCAAACCCGGCGATCGGGTCGTGGTGCTCGGGCTTTCCTATAAGCCGGAAACCAATGTGGTGGAGCAAAGCCAAGGTGTGGCGCTTGCCCGCCAATTGGCCGATAGCGGCCGGTTTGTCACGGTTTATGATCCGCTTGCCAACCAAACCGCCGAGGCGGTGCTGGGCGATCAAGTCGTCTACGCCGAAACGCTTGAGGAAGCGCTCGAAGCGGGCGAGGTGATCGCGATTACGACGGCGTGGAAGCAGTTCGCCAAGCTCGGCAATGAGATACTTTCCGACAAGCCGCTGCTCATTATTGATCCTTGGCGCGTGGTGGATCCCAAGAGTTTGAAGAGCGCGATGCAAGTGATTTATCCGGGGCGTGGTGGCCTGAACGCTGAAGCAGGCACAACCAAGCAAGCAGGGAGGGAAAATTGGTAATGGTGAAATTTTCCGAAGCGGTGTCGGCCAACGGAGAACCCGAAGCCGACATTGTTACGGTACAGATGTTTTGGGACAGGCGGCCATGCAACATCCGCCATTCCAACAAAGAAATCGGCAGTATTGAATATTTCAACGAAGTCGAAGCCAGAAAATATTTCGTTGAACCGCACATTCCCGAGTTTGCTCAATTTCCGCGCTGGCAAGGAAAGCGTGTACTCGAGGTGGGCTGCGGGATCGGCACGGATGCGGTGAACTTTGCGCGCGCCGGCGCCGATTATACCGGGATCGAACTATCCGAGGCGAGCCTTAATCTCACGCGTCGGCGTTTTGAGGTCTTCGGTCTCAAGGGGCGCCTGATTGCCGGGAATGCCGAAGAGGTCGACCGTTTGGTAGAGTCCGCCTCGTTCGACCTTGTTTATAGCTTTGGCGTGATTCACCACACACCGAACCCCGCCGCGGTCATTGCGGGCATTCGCAAAGTGATCAAGCCCGACGGGGAGTTGCGCATTATGTTATATGCCAAGAACTCTTGGAAGGCTGCCATGATTGCTGCTGGGTTCGATCAGCCGGAAGCGCAATCAGGCTGCCCGATCGCGCGCGTTTACAGCGATGACGAAGTCCGCGATCTGCTGAAAGGGTTCAAGATTGTTTCGATGACGCAAGATCATATTTTTCCTTACGTGGTAGAGTCCTACGTGAAATATGAGTATGAATTGCAGCCATGGTTCAAGCATATGCCGCACGCAATGTTTCGCGCGCTGGAGAAGGCTTTTGGTTGGCATAAGCTGATTGTCGCGAAGCCGGAATAAGGAATAAGGATTAAGAAAATTTTGAGAAGTGGCTTAGGCGAAAATCGTCGGCTTTGTCCGGCATGTCATTGATCAGCCTGGGGAGAGGATAACCATGGATCGTCGGTTAGCGCTGGTTTGCGGTGCGGGTGGCTTCATCGGATCGCACTTGGTCAAACGCTTAAAGCGCGAAGGCTTCTGGGTACGCGGCGTTGATCTTAAATACCCGGAATTCTCCGAAACGGAGGCGGATGATTTTATTATCGGCGATCTTCGAGATCCGTATCTTTGCCGCGATGTCGTTGATCGCAGTTTTCATGAGATTTACCAACTGGCGGCCGATATGGGCGGGGCCGGGTTTATTTTTACCGGCGAAAATGACGCGGAAATTATGCATAATTCCGCGACCATCAACCTTAATATTCTCGAGGCCGCCTATCGCCGAAATTGCCGGCGCATTTTCTACTCCTCTTCTGCTTGCATTTATCCCGCCTACAACCAGGAAGATCCGGACAATCCGATCTGTGTGGAATCCTCGGCCTACCCGGCCGCCCCCGACAGCGAATATGGTTGGGAAAAACTGTTCAGCGAGCGGCTTTATCTGAGCTATCAGCGCAACCGCGGCATTACGGTGCGCATCGCCCGCTATCATAATATTTTCGGTCCCGAGGGCACCTATGTGGGCGGGCGCGAGAAGGCTCCGGCAGCGCTTTGCCGGAAGGTTGCGGCAGCGCCTCCCGACGGCGAGATCGAGATTTGGGGCGATGGTCATCAAACGCGATCATTCCTCTATATCGATGAGTGCATCGAGGGCACGATCCGCTTGATGCGTTCCGATTTTACAGGCCCTGTCAATATCGGGTCGGAGGAAATGGTCACCATCGGCCAATTGGCAAAAATGATTATGCAAATTGCGGGGAAGCAACTCCGCATTCGCTATGTTCCAGGCCCCACGGGGGTGCGGGGCCGCAATTCCGATAACCGCCTGATTCGCGAAAAACTGGGCTGGGCACCGAGCCAACCGCTCATAGCCGGGCTGCAAATTACCTATGATTGGATCAACCAACGCGTGGGGTGGAAAAGCAATCAATTGGCGTATGCGTGAATAGCGAGTGGTTGCCGATACGTCGTTACGTCGTTCCGGAATTCGCGCCCTGGCCTAGGATGATGCGAAACTTGGGAGAACTGAGAACAATGATAGCGGTGCTCGGTTTCTTCGCAGAAAGAGCGATGGGGAATTTTGTGCGACTGCTGCCGGTGATCGTAACGGTTTTTGCGGCGTTTTTCTCCGGTGCTGCACAAGCACAGGAAGCCGTTGCGTTGACGGTTCGGAGTTGCATCCATCAACCTCAAGCTTGGTGCCTTGAAGCCGCAGCAGGAACCACGCGGCGCGAGTTTCAGCTCTCTCCAAACCGCGCGGCCCATGCCGTGCTCTGGGGCACCATCGGCAATCATTTCCCCGGATCTCTTCCTGCGGCCTACGTCTATTGGGAAACCGGAGCGCCCGAGGGCGGGGTTGCACCCTCGATCGCGCTGACGATCTTCGACCTCAACGGTGCCGGGCCTGTGGCACAAACCGTTGCGCCAGGTGCAAACCCATCGCGGAATTTTCGAGCCTACACAATCCATGATACGTATTTCGGGATTGTGCGGGGGCCGCAAGGGAAGCAATACCCATTTCTGGCACCCGGGCAGCGCCACTTGAACGAGCCTTTCTGGACGTATCTCTGCATCTTCGATCCTACCGCGATTAGCAGCCTCAACCCGTCGTGCGGGCGGGGATTTAAACCCTATAGCGCAACCTTCCCCAATGCAGAGAGGCTTGCCGGATTTCGGCATAACGGCGGATGGATCCAAGATACCAATAACGACGGATGGGACGACATAAATCTCCCGTTTCTACACGGATATATTCTCGTCATTGAAGGAAGAACCGGCGCACACATCGCCTTGAACCATATCGAGCCGGCGAAACCAGATCCCTATTATAAGATCCGTCCGGTTTTTGATTCGGGCCGTCTCTATGGAAGTTACACGCCCTTCACCTCGGTGGAAGGCAAGCAAGACGTGCTGATTGCTGCAGGCAATCCGGTCGGTACGTTTGACGATGTCGATTGCAATGTCAGCAGGTATTTTGCGGTCCTTGAGACGGAAGTGCCCAACGATCCGCAATCACGGCGTCTTAAATGGTCTGATTATATCTCGTTTATGAAGACCGTTTTCCAAAATCCCCCTCCACCAACAATGGCGGAAGCACGTATTGGGCGCCCGGGTGATTTCATCAACAAATGTGTGCATCGGGTGTCGGACTCCGTCTTTTATGCCGGACAACGCCCGATTACGATCTACAATTATTTTGTCGTAACTCCGTTGATTTCTCACGAGCCATGTCAACAGCTAAATTTGAAGTCATGGGAAGAGCATTTCCCTGTAAAGCTGCAGAAGGAATGGCGAACGTGCGCTGATAATGCGGGACTTTCGATGACCGGTATTTGGTCTGCGCAGGCTCTGGATCTCGAGAATGGCAGGGGGATAAATCAGTGGCCAAACGCTTACTTCTGGGATCGGGTCTATAATTTCGTCCCGGGGCAGCGTGAAGTTTTTCTGGTCGAGCCGATGCCGAACCCAGTGCGGTTCGACCAAAAAGGGTATAGCCCCCAACCGCTTATGGTCGCAGGGATCGATGCCAATTTTCGCTGGCAACGATTTGGCTCGTTCCCTGTTGCGGGGCGCCCACACATGACGCCTTCAACGCCCTATTGGATTCCGATCGGCATAGGAGTGGGAGCAAGCTGGCGGGGTGTGTGGAGTGCCGTCACCAGGCCACGCCCGGATGGTTTGGTGGATATTCAATTGCAGGATGGCCGCTGGATCGGTTATTCCAGCACACAACACACCTTCGTCGTGCAGCCTTAAATGAGATGCGAAATGGCGCGCGATTATCGCAACCCGAAATTGACGGTCTCCCTCGGCAACTTCCGCGAGCCATGATTTCCATCGTCCTCTACGGCCGTAACGATAGTTACGGTTATAATCTCCACAAGCGTGCGGCGCTTAGCCTAAACTGCATGGCGGAAGTGCTCACGCACAAGGACGATGAAATTTTGTTTGTTGATTACAACACACCGGACGATTTTCCGACTTTTCCCGAAGCCATTCAGGATACGCTGACCGATCGCGCCAAGCGTGTGCTAAGAGTGCTGCGCGTGCGCTCCCGGCAACATGAGCGCTTCCGCAACCGAACGCATTTGGTGGCTTTGGAACCGGTTGCGCGCAACGTGGCCGTTCGCCGGTCGAATCCCGCCAATCGCTGGATCTTGTCTACGAATACCGATATGATTTTTGTGCCGCGCAAGCGGCGCGGGCGCGCTTACAAGAGCTTGAGCGAAAGTGTGCAGCCCCTCGAGGATGGGTTCTATCACCTCCCACGCTTCGAAATCCCTGAATCGCTTTGGGAAATGTTTGACCGCCACGCTCCGGCTTCGGTTATCGAAACCGTTCGCGCTTGGGGTGAAGCGTTTCACCTCAATGAGGTTGTGCTTGGACCCGAGATGATAAGATACGACGCCCCCGGCGATTTTCAGCTGATGCTCCGCTCGGATCTTTTCGAGATGTGCGGGTTTGATGAACGAATGATTCTCGGTTGGCACGTCGATTCGAATATCGCCAAGCGCCTGTTCCTGCGCTACGGCCGGGTGGGCGACATTTTCTCGGAGTTCTTCGGCTATCATTGCGACCATACGAGGCAAGTTACCCCGGCACATCGACCCGGCGCGGTTGCAAACGACATCGATACGTTCGTTACTTCCGTTACCGACCCCAAGCTTTCGTTCCAAGCTGAAAGCTGGGGAATGCCGGAGGAACCGATTGAAGAAATCAGGCTCAAGGATTTTGGCAGCCTCTATACTTTCGCCCTGGCGTCGGCGATCGGCGAAAGCATGCGCGAACCGAGCGCGTTGCGCTTTACCCCGGATGCCTACGATCGCATCGATTACGATCCGAAGCATGTGCTGCCGTTCCTTACGGATATTTTCGTTAACTACCCTCGTAACACCAAACTCGGCTGGTTCGGAGCCCGGCGTGAGCTGCTCGACTTGTTCTGCATAACTTGGCAAACGCTCGGATACTCCGAACCGATTCTGCTCGATGAAAAAGCCGATTTGGGGAAGAAGCTCCCGACGATCGTAAAACGTGCGAATCGCCGGCACATCTCCGAAGCGGTGGATGTATTCGTTTTCGATTTCGGTTCTCCAGAAGAGACAGCACCCAAGCCCCAGGTGTCAGCCGATCTCGCCCCCGGTTTGGCCGTGGTTGTCTCAGGATTTCGTGCAATGATCAGAGCCGAGCGCCGCCGCTTGGCAAGCGGTTCGCCCCTGCCGCGCCGATTTATTACCATCAATGCCATTCATAACCGGTTCGAGCAGCTCGTGCGCGAAGCCATTGCAGCGGCGCAAGCGCCGATCGCTACGCGCATGCGCCAGGGATATTTGCTTCCCCCCATGCCGCGCAAACTGCTTGCCATGATGGCGGTGGGGGGAGCAGGGATTCGAGACGGTTCCGTGGTGCGCAGTGCTGCCAATACGCCGGGCTTCATGGTTTATGGGCCGCCTTTGAAGCTTCTCGGGGCGGGTCGTTATCGGCTGCGCGTGGAGATGGAGGTCAGCGATAACGGAAATACCGAACCGCCGATTATTAGGCTGGAAGTCCTCACCGGGCCATACTTGTTAGCCCATCACTTGATTAGTTTGGCGGAACAGCAAAGCGGTATCGCCGAGATGGTCTTTCGAATGGAAGAGCCGACCAACGACGAAGCGGAAGCCGCCACGGAATTTCGCGTGTTTACGGATGGTCAAGCACAAATTTGTCTCAAGGAAATATCTCTGGAACCCATTGCCTCGAACGCGCCGGGAGAGGATGCCAATGAATTTGATTGGCTGACGTTAATGAAACCCTCCAAGGCCGGTCAGCGCGTATTCGATGTTGCAAACAATCGGGTAAGGATTCGGACCAACCAAGGAAGCGTTGGTCATGTCGCCTTTGGCCCGCGCTACCCGTTTGTGCCTGGGGTCTATCGGTTGCGCTTCCAACTCGCCGCAACGGAGCCTGTTTCCCTTCCGGACGAGCAAGAACTTGGCCATGTGCAGGTTTTGATTGGCCAGACCGTGCTGAAGCGCGAGACGTTTGGGATGCGTGCGTTGCGCGCGGGCGAAATGAGCCTCGTTATCGAGGTTCCGGCCGTCGAACAGGCAGACCTCGCTTCCAAGCGGGTGGATATCCAAATTGTAACGAACGGTAAGGCAGGCTTCGAGATTGTTTTCCTTTTGGCAACCAAGATCGCGGCAAAGCCCCAGGTGCAAGCCGGAGCGATGGACGGCATTCCCACTCTCTCCGATCGAGCAAGTTCACCGCCCAAAGTTGGTCTTGTGTCGAAGTACGCTGCCCCAACCGATGTTGCTGCGCAGTGGTATCGCTATTGGACCAAACGATTGGAGTTGCCGGCGCATTCGGCAACCTCTTGGCAATATTGTTTCGTTATGCAGGTTTTGTCTGAGCGGGATTTTTTGCGGCCTGGCAAACGCGGGTTGCTCCTGGGTAAAAATGCGGAAAATCTCTTGAAATGGATCGAATCGGGCGGAACGCGGATGGACCGATTGAGCCTGGACCGGCTCGTCGCGCTTAGCGCCCACCTTCAAGACGATGCGCCTGAACCATCCCTCTTTTTGCCGCCGATCCCGAAAGAGGAGGAATGGGTTCAGGATTTCCGAAACAGGCTCGGCACGTATGATTTCGTAATTTCTGTTTCGGAACTCTCCCCCAGCTCCGTGACTGAGAATATGTTCGGGGCACTCACCACTTCCGCGCGATTCCTACACCAGGCCGGCGTCATGGTTCACACCTTGGCGTTCGCGTCGGGCAAAAATGGGCGCGAGAGACCTTCATCAAGCGTTTGGATCCCTGATCGCAAGCAATTGGAAATTCTTGCCGACCGGCTCAATGTGCTGGATGTCCGTTGCCGCGGGCTCGAGGTCGTTTCGGATGCAGCTTCTCTGGCGTTGCAGGGAAAGAGCAAAAAGCGCGACACGATGAGTGGTTCCCATAAACGGCGCAAAACAATGTCCGGTTTCCGGGCTTCTACCGGCCACGCCGGGAGGACTCTCTGGACGACGTTCGGGTTGGTTGCGGAGCGTGTGTGGTAAAAAAGAGGGACAAAAATCTTGCTGTCGAGATGGAAGTACTCTATGCAGAAGAACAAGAAGATAGACTGTGGCAGTAGCATCATAACAAGGAAGGGTAAGAACCATGCCTGAAGAAAAAACGCAATCCTCGCAAGACTGTAATTGGTCTTGGGGCTACTTCGTTTACAGGCTCGCCTGGGATATCGCTCGAGCAGAGGGAAAGGCGCTGAACCAAATGAAACGCTCTGAGTACCTCGCTCTTCTGCGAGAAATCGTGAGTGCCTTAGGGGGAGCCGAAAAAGGTTCGATAGAAGGATCCCGCTTCTCTCGATGAAGAACCGGGGATCGTGAAGGCGATCCTCGGTAAGATCCTGAGTAAAAGACAAGGAAGGACGGGCCAGGAATAATCGTCTTGTTGTGAGTTGGTGAAATTGTTACATCAAATTGTTATCAACGAGCAACAGGCTTAAACCTTCTGCGCAAAGCGCCAATAGTCGAAAATGGTGAGGGGAGGAGGGTATGCTCCTCCCTTTTTGTTTTCATAAAAGTTACGAGATTTTTGGTGGAAAGCTAAACGCGAAGTCTCAATACGGGGGTTAAAGAATGGTACGCGCTCGATGATAGGCTTTCGCCCCTTATCTGCCACGAACGCGACCATCGACACTTTAGTTTTTTATCATAGAAAACGCCCTGGATGTTGTCATGCCGGGCTATGAAAGCATCACGATCAGTCTTCTATAAGGCCAATCTAAGCAACCCCTTAGGAAGCAATCCAAATTGCTTGGATCACAGCGCGGGCCGGCAGGCCGCCCTCGGTCCAGTTATCGAAGATCAAAGTTCCACCCTTCGTTCCCGCGGGGATCACGAGGGATACATCCTGAAACTCGGGGGTAGGTTTTGCTGAAGTTCTCGTGATCCATGCAGAATTGTCTTCATTGACCCAACCAAGACCCAAGACGCCGGTCTCCACCTTCAACCGCACCTTTACGACTTGTTCGGTCTTGTCAATTTCGGGAAGCGGAAAACACGTCGATGCGGCGTACGCCCATTGCTGAGATGGAGTTTCCAGCACGATGGCCCCTTGTTTGACCCAAACAGCCGCATTGTTCATAGACTTTAGTTTCCAAATCGGTACAGCGCGTTGAGGGACTTCTTGTTGTTGATCCTCCGGTTCCGTTGGTTGGACACTTGCGAACTCCGTTGCGGTCAATGACGGGCCTTGATCGATGATAGCGATGGAACGAATAATCGCTTGGGAAAACGATGAATAGAGATTCTGAATGCAGAGGACGCCGCCACTAAATCTTGTGGGCAGATCAAGACGGACTTCCACCACATCCGAGCTCGGCAGCACTTCAATTTTCCTGGTCAGCATTGCTTTGTGACCAAAATCAAAGACATAAATACCCAACCTTCCCTGTTCGACTTGTATGGCAATCTTTATCGCAGGACGGTGTTTGGAAGGAAAGGAAGGTAGCGCAAGCGGCATTACCAAACCGACGCTATATAATTGCTCACTGGTTTTGAATTGCCAAGTGCTCCCGTTTCTCCGCAACGTACATCCTCGCTCGAGATATTTTTCACTGGCCCAATCGGGTAACGAAACAAGCAAGGGTGCTTCGGGCCAAGGCGGTGGCAGTGCTTGGAAAACCGCTTGATAATCGTCCTTAGCAGCCCAGGACTCAGGAGTTTTTTTGAGGGCAACAGCCGACGGAGGATTATCCGGCGAATAAAAGCGGGTCCGCTCGCGGTGAAGATTCAAGCGTTCACGGTAGCGCTCGGCAAGAGCCTGCATCTCCGGTGTCATCAAGCGACTATATCGCGCGGAAAAATCATCGCGAATAATCTCGTAAATCCGGACATCCAAACTGTTTCTCTTTCGGATAGCTTCGAGATCCGCTTCCTTAGGTTCAATCGTGTGATGATGGCGGCGGACATTTTTGTTGTTATAAAGACAGAGAGGCATACCTTCGGTTAAATGCAGATACACAACGAAACTGACAAAATCTTCTGTTAACCCGATAACGTGAAAGCGCTCCTGAAGACGTTCCTTGATTTCTGTATCGGTTAGTTCTTCGTGATTTGTGTTTAGCAATATTTTCGCTAAACGGTTGGGTTGGGAAGCATGACACGCGTAATCCAGCAAACGAGCATGATCACCAAACTGTTCGCGAGCCCGCAAATTTGTATTGGGATCGTCTAGAAAGTGGCAATATTCGGAGATCACGCGCTGTATCGGATCCCGAACGATGCTGATGTACCGCGCTTCCGGCTCTACCAACCGAAACATTTCGAGAAAATGACCTGCAATCACGCGCAGTTTGCGACGTTCGCTTTTAGGCATGCGCATAAGCTGTTCGAAGTCACGTTCGTATTCTCCCGGTTTATTGGAGACGATGAACCGTTCTTCAGCGGGAAATGCTGCTTCAAGACACTCTATAAATGTCGTCCCGGCGGTTTTCGGAATGTGCTCAAAAACAAGCATGGCTCTCTCCTCCTTCGGAATCAGAGGAATTATGTCGTAAAATAAATATCAAAGCAACATAAATGAAATTGGCGGGGGCGGGCCAGCATGCCCAGTGCTCCGCTCTCCTTTGCGTCTTGCCTACTTTCCAAACCGCCGCAAACGGCGCATTTTCACACGGAACGCC
>Ga0070740_10003912_pt1 | contig 15188 bp, 6 predicted proteins | sample Coa_R2_FD_67286 | JGI IMG/M metagenome (GOLD analysis project Ga0070740, IMG submission 67286) | Surface soil microbial communities from Centralia Pennsylvania, which are recovering from an underground coalmine fire - Coalmine... | ecosystem: Environmental > Terrestrial > Soil > Unclassified ... | reverse complement strand
GTCTAACCCTTGCGCGCAATGTCATTCAGAGGCGCTATCGCAGCGCGCTACCAATATGGCGCATGCTCTGGAGACTGTGGAGCGAAGCAAAATCCTGATCGATCATCCTCTTCTTAGCGCAAATAATGGTAGATATTCTTACAAAATCGAACGAAAAGGAGATCAAAGTCTTTATTCCGTTACAGATGGCATAACCACCATTATTATGCCGATTCGCTGGGCGATGGGCGCCAGCTCTGCCATTGGCCAGACCTACATATTGGAGAAAGACGGCCAGCTCTACGAGAGCCGCATGAGCTGGTTTCAGCAATTGCATGGCCTTGGGCCTACGCTGGGGAGTGCCGGCGTGCTTCCCGCCGACTTGCATGAAGCGGCAGGGCGATTGATGAGTCATGGTGACAAGCTGGCTTGTTTTGGATGCCACGCCAGCAATGCCGCGCATGGGGATCAGCTCACGCTGGACAAAATGATTCCGGGAGTGCAGTGCGGACATTGCCATCAAGAGGTGGAAGCTCATCTAGCGTCGATGCTGGAGAAGAGCGGCAAGCCGATTTTTCCGCCGAAGCTATCGAAGCTCTCAACGGAGGAGATGTCCAACTTTTGCGGACAATGTCATCGCACCTGGGCGGAGATTGCCATGCAGGGAAATCCAAGCATTGCAAATATTCGCTTCCAGCCTTATCGGCTGACAGGAAGCAAATGCTATGACCCGGATGATGCGCGCATCAGCTGCGTGGCCTGCCATAATCCGCATGAAGAAGTGAGCGCGAAGGCTGAAGATTACGATGCGAAGTGCCAGGCATGCCATGCAGGGGGAAAGGCTGAGGCGAATGCATGCCCTGTCTCAAAAAGCAAATGCGTGACCTGTCATATGCCAAAGATTGAATTGCCGGGTGGCCACTATAAATTTTCCGATCACCACATACGTATTGTGCGAGCCGGTGAGCCGTATCCAGGTTGAGCGATGATAGGATGTTGCGAATGACGTTCTCCAGGCGTGGTTTTATGCGGCTCGGAATAGCTGCCGGAGCTGTAAATCTGCTGCATTTTCCTTCGCTGGCGCAAACCACAGGCCATCCACCCTTATTTGAAGAAGTGCCGCCTTCCGTGTCCGGCATTCGCTGGGTCCATGAGAACGCGATGTCAGAGAGCCGCTTTCTGCCCGAAGCTCTGGGACCTGGATGTGCGTTTCTTGATTACGACAACGATGGCTGGATGGATATTTTTCTGGTCAACAGCGGCCCCAGCGATTTCTGGAAGCCGACAAAGCCGGTCTGCAATGCGCTGTACAAAAACAATCGTGATGGAACCTTTACTGATGTCACGGAAAAGGCGGGTGTCTCCGGGGCTTATTTTGGTATGGGCGTTGCCGTTGGGGATTACGATAACGATGGCTGGCCTGACCTTTTTGTAACTGCTTACGGCAAGTGCATTCTCTACAAAAATAATCACGACGGCACGTTCTCGGATGTTACAGATCATGCGGGTATAGCTACTCCGGGATGGACGACCAGTGCTGTGTGGTTCGATTATGACAACGACGGCAGGCTGGACTTATTCGTTTGCAGCTTTGTCGACTACGGCGGAGTGCGCAAGCTGGAATGCGGCAACAACCAGCTGGGCAGGAATTACTATTGCGTTCCTCGCGTCTTCAAGCCGACGGCAAGCTTTCTTTATCACAACAATGGCGATGGCACATTTACAGAGGTCAGTAAGGGAACAGCTATTGCAGATGCTTTAGGGAAAGGTCTTGGAGTTGTCGCTACCGACATTAATAACGATGGCCGCATGGATCTGTTCGTCGCCAACGATACTGTACAGAATTTTTTGTTCATGAACCGCGGTCCGGGGGCCAATGGCCGCTGGAACTGGGATGAAATCGCGCTGCAGTCCGGCGTTGGCTTCAGCGAAAGCGGGCGGACTCGCTCCGGCATGGGCGTGGATGCGGCAGACCTCAACGGAGATGGATGGCAGGACCTGTTTGTCGCCAATGTGGACCACGAGATGTATTCGGTCTATATCAACGACAAGGATGAGACATTTCATGACGCTGCGCAGAAAGAAGGAGTGGCCAGTGATACGCGACTGATGAGCGGATGGGGGCTAAAGTACTTTGATTACGACAATGACGGCGAGATCGATCTCTTTCTCGCCAATGGCCACCCTGATGACATGATCGACTCCTACTCTATGCAGGTGAAATATAAAGAGCCTCTGCTGCTGTATCACCAGGGGAGCGATGGCAAGCTGCACAATGTGAGCGAGACAGCAGGTCCGGTTTTTCAAAGGCAATTTGCGGCGCGTGGACTTGCAGTCGGAGATTACGACAACGACGGCGCGCTGGATGTAATCATTGGGGTGAATGGCGGGGCTCCAGTGCTGCTCAAAAATAATGCCGCTAAAGGCAACAACTGGCTCGGGTTGAAGCTGGAAGGGGTTACATGCAACCGTGACGCCATTGGCGCTCGGATCATCTGGAAGGCTGGCGGCAAGACGCGATCGCGTCTGAAAAACAATGGCGGCAGTTATCTTTCATCGCATGATCTTCGTGAAGTGCTGGGGATGGGATCGGCAGAATTAATCGATGAATTGGAAATTCACTGGCCTGCTCCCAGCAAGCATGTCGAAAAGCTCAGTAAGCTCGCGCCGAATCGCTATGTGCATATCGTGGAAGGTAAAGGGATCGTCTAATTCCTGCCGGAACACTTAGTCACAGAAATTTGCCCTTTAGATATATCACTGAGATTCTTCCTCCCTCTGATCGTCCGAATGACGGCACATTCGCTAAACCTAATCTGATCCAGCAAACCAGGCGAACGTTTCTCAGGAGGTTTGAATGCCTTTACCCTCGATGATGCTTATGTATCGGTCGATGGGTAAGTCGGTGAATCTTTCCGTTGCTCCGCTGGGTTCCGGCCAGTAAATTTCCAGCCAATCGATCTTCGTTCGCTTTCCGATACCGAGCACGAGGCGCGGATCGTGTGATGATAAAAAACTCCCGCCGCCAACTTTTGTCAGGCTGCGCTTCAGATCTCCGGCCTGCCAGGTGATGCGCGCGCCGACGGCATCGCGATTTGCTTTTTTCCCAACCAGCTTGATTCCCAGCCAGTGATTGTCTTTCGCTGCGGTATTGAGCAGCAGCAGCGGAGCAGCATCGTTTACTGAGATAAGCACGTCTATGGCGCCATCGTTATCGAAGTCCCCAATGGCCAGCCCTCTGGCTGAAAGATGCTTAGTGAAAATCGGACCGCTCTCGGCGCTTACGTTGCGGAGTGTTTTTCCGTCATTGTGGAAGAGCAGCATCGGCTCGCGATAGGTCACATCGGGCTGAATGGTCTCGATCAGGTCGTCGGGATTGCCGTTGGCGAGAAACAGGTCGAGGTTGCCGTCGTTATCGTAATCGAAGAACTTGAGCCCCCAGCCGCTCATCAAGCGCGTTGCTGCGCCGATGCCGGTTGTGTTGGCCTGATCATCAAAAGTCTCGTCGTGGTTGTTCTGATAGAGCGAATACTTTTCGTGATCGATGTTGGCGACGAAGAGGTCCAGCCATCCGTCCTGATTGAAGTCGGCGGCATCGACTCCCATGCCGGATCGGGGACGGCCAGTCTCGCTGAAACCTACTCCGGCAAGGGCGGCGATTTCTTCGAACTTGCCGTTGCCGCGATTCATGAAGAGGAAGTTCGCGGTGGTATCGTTGGCGACGAAGAGGTCCATGCGGCCATCATTGTTGAGGTCGGCGGCTACCGCTCCCCAGGCTTTTCCGAGATGCTTTACGATACCTGACGAGGCGCTGACATCAGTGAATGTTCCGTCGCCATTGTTATGAAAAAGCCAGCTCGGCATCGGCTTATAGAGGCGCGGGACGCAGTAACCGGGCTTGTTGTTATAGGTGACGCAGGGAAGATTTTTCGACTTGCTGAAATCTACGAACTGGCAGACGAAGAGATCGAGCTTTCCATCGTTGTCGTAGTCGAACCATACGGCGCTCGAAGACCATCCAGGAGCAGCGACCCCGGCTTTCTCGGTGACATCAGTAAATGTTCCGTCGCCGTTGTTGTGGTAGAGAATGCTTCGTCCGTACTGCGTTACATAGATGTCGGGAAAGCCGTCGTTGTCGTAGTCCCCTACAGCGACGCCCTGACCGTAGCCTCCGGCGGCAACGCCTGCTTTTTCCGTAACGTCAGTGAAGGTTCCGTCGCGGTTGTTCCGATAGAGCGCGTTGCGCAAGGGCGGATTGGGATTGTAGAAATCGCATTTGCCGCTATTTACGAGGTATATGTCCATCCAGCCGTCGTTGTCGTAGTCGAGAAAGGCGCAGCCTGCTCCGGTGGTTTCGGGCAGATATTTTTCCGCCGATTTGCCGGCAGTATGGACCCAGGTTATGTGGCTGGCGGAAGGCGGCACCTCTTCAAAGGGATATACAGGCGTTGATTCCGAGAAGCCTTTCAGTCCGGTGACGGCGACGGTGCCGGCAAGAGTATAGAGGAAGCGGCGGCGCGACCAATCCGAGAGGGTCACTGCGGATTCTGGCCTCCTTGACTGACCTGCTGCTGCAAGGCGAATTCACGCTGTGCGTCTTCTTTTCGCCCGGTGCGCGCGTAGGCGGTCGCCAGATTATAGTGCGCTGCTGGATTGCCGGGCTGATGTTTCACTGCTACTTCGAGTGGGGCAACTGCTTCGGCATATTTTTTCTCGGTCATCAGCGAAACGCCCAAACCTAAGTAAGCATCGGCAAAATTCGGGTCCAGTTGCGTTGCTTTGGTGAAGCGCTGGACAGCTTCAGGGAAATCTCCGGACTGGCGGGCCAGTTCTCCGAGAACATATTCCGCGCCTGCGTTTGCCGGATCGATATCAAGCTCCTCCAGCAATTCTTTTTTTGCCTGATCTTTGAAGTCGGCAGGCGGATTTGGCTTAGAGAGCAGCAGTCGCGCGAGGCGGAAGTGAGTGCCGGGATAGCGCGGGTTTTCTTCGAGTATTTTGCGGTAGTCTTTTTCCGCCGGGTCCCATTTGCCTTGTACTTCGTTTGCTTCCGCGTCCATTTCAAGAGAGGGGATCGAGTTCGGCGCGGTTCGGGCCAGCTCCTGTGCTGCACGATTCGAAAGATCGGAATAAGCATGCACAGAGATGTAGAGCACTTCGGGGTCGTGCGGGAATTGCTGGTTCAGGAAGCGGACGAAATCAAGTAATTGTCCGGATTGCTGCAGAAGCGTGGCGCAGCGAACGCCATCGAGACCGGCCCGTTTTTGTAATTCTTTGTCAGTAATGTGGGTTACTGATTTAGACAGGGCAGGCACCGCTTCGGCGCAATGGCCGCTCTCTGCGAGCGATGCGGCATGTTCCGCTGCTGTGTTTGGATTTGCAGTCGCTTTGGCGGGAACCTGAGCAAACGATAAGGCGCTGAAGGCGTAGACAAGAAAAATCAGAGGAAAAAGTTCGGGGAATTTACACATACGGTAAATCAGGAATTGACACAGCCAGAAGCAAACTGGAGGTCTCTCCACTCCGTTACTATGCGACTCCGGTCGGGATGATGATTCATTTTCAATCAAACTAAACACAAATTGCTCAGTAAGAGTAAAGGGGCAGGCGAGTGTGGCCTGCCCCTAAGTGTATCAGCCGCGCCTAATAGTAGAACTTAAGCGCGAACTGTATATTTCTTGCCGGTTGTGAGGTTGTGATGAGTCCGAAAGTTGCAGAGCTTGGGGTATAACCGGTATCGGGGTGTCCTAACTGCACATTGTTAAATGCATTCAGGAAATCGCCACGGAACTGGAGATACTTATTCTCAGTGAAATAAAAATTCTTAGAGAGACCGATATCGGTATCCGTGTAACCGGGTCCCCTTACAGGCCCCTGCGCAGGACAATTGCCAAAGGTGCCTGGGGCCGGTTCTGAGAACCCACTTGGGCTCATCCACTGGTATCCCTGAAAAGCACCACTGGAAGCAAAGCTCTTCTGGCGGCCAAATACCTGCTGCTGCCCGCAGTTTGGACGCGGTCCACGAGAGTTTGTGCCCGAAGGATCAGGAGAGACGTTATTGTAGACGGCCAACGGAAAGCCGCTGTGGACAGAAATGATCGTGGAGCCTTGCCAGCCACCGACAATGGCATTCACGACACGGTTCATGTTGGCGCCGAATTTTCTGCCTCTGCCAAACGGTAAATCATAGGTGGCATAAGCAGAAAGTGTGTGCTTCGCATCGTAATAGCAGCTGGCATAATCGCCGGCTGGATCGTAGAGGTTCTGATAATACGGGGATGCGGGGGTGGCCTGCGTAGCCGATCCCCATGTGCCGTAATAGCCGCTGTTGTTGGTGAGGCAGTGCGACCACGTGTAGGCCAGCTGCCCTTCCAAGCCGTTAGAGAGGTGCTGTTGTAATACGGTCTGCAAAGCATTGTAATGCATGTAACCGGTAGAAGAGGTCCCGGAGACGTTTCCCAGTTCACTGACCAGAGCCGGATTGCCTCGGAAGAAGACACTCGGCTCAACTTGTCCATTGACGATTTGGCCCTGCAGATAGGGAGTGGGAACCATCATGTGAGTCGCATGCTGGCCTGCATAACCCACCTGCAATGTTGTTGACTGCGTAAGAGCCTGCTGCACAGTAAAGTTCCATTGCTGATCCATGGCTGGTTGCACAGTCTTATCCCAAACGTACATGATGGCTCCAGCAAAGGGGTCACCAGGAACCTGACCGCCCGGACCCTGCTGCGTTGTGTAGGTTGGACTGCTATATGTCGCGCTGACCTCCGTTGGGGTAAAAGGAGGATTTCGGGGGAGGCGCAGATTGGTGCCGGTGCCTTCCAGATAGGAGGATATGGTATAGGCTCCGCGAACCACCATCTTGCTGTTAAACTGCGCTGGTGACCATGCAAAGCCGAAGCGAGGCTGGAAAGCAGGAAGTCCGTACACCGAGTTGTAAAGAGCCCTGCTGTTGCCGTCCCGTCCCGCGTACAACACCTGGCCGGTATTGAGATCGAGATTATCCTGGCGATTGTTGAGCTCTACCCATGGGGTATGCGCTTCATAGCGAAGACCGAGATTCAACGTTAGTGTAGGCGTAACCCGCCAGTCATCCTGGCCGTACCCTGCAAGCATCCACGAAAGTTGATGCCATGAGCCGCCACTGCTGACGCCTTTGCCTGTAGCATTTGGATAGCCGAGGAAGAAATCCGCCCCCGCGTCACCGGAAAACTCGCCGCTGAAAAGGATTGATCCGTAAGCGCCGCTGTTACCGGTATAAAAGGTGTTTACCCGATAGCGCCACATTTGGAAGCCAGTCTTAAAGACGTGGTTGCCGTGGGTAATGACTAATCCGTCATTAAACTGGATCACCGTATCGGCAAAATCCTGTTGCACGACACTACTGCCGACGTTCTGGAGAGTGCCGGTGCCAGGTTGAGGCGCTGTGCCGCCTCCGAATCCCAGCAAGAGCAGACCAGGCCCGGCTTCATTCGTATTTGCGATGCCAAGCTGTGTTCCGAGGTCACCGATGCTCTTATTAAAAGTCGTGCCGTTGAAGAGGGTAATCCAACTGGTCCCGAAACGGGCTTCATTCAGGATGCTTGGACTGAAAGTGTGGGTCCATGTTCCAACCACATTATGAATCGGGGCTTGAGCGAAGCCCTGACCCAGAATGAGCAATGAATTACTGCCAGGATCGTCCTGATATGCCTGCGAGTAGCGTCCACTGAAACGATCCTTCTCGGTAATGTTCCAGTCGACCTTAACGTCCCCCTGATCAGTGTTGTAAGCCTGAGTAACGGTATTGACCGCATTGTTAATCGGATTGTTGTTGATTGGCTGTGGGTAAAAGCTGGAGGCAAAAAGATTTTTTGCAACGATGTTCTGCTGCGACATCGGAATTTGGTTATTGGGGTAGGGCTGGCCAGTCTTGGGGTCCTTCAGTTGTACTGGCTTTTCGCCCTGCAGAAGAGCACTGAAATCGCCATTACGCTCGGCATTGGTAAAAACAGTAATAAAGTTGCTGGTTGCCGGGTGATCGAAGCGCTGCCCCTGATAATCGACAAAGAAAAACAGCTTGTCTTTCAGGATGGGCCCGCCGAGCGTCCCGCCGTACATATTCCACCGCAATGCCGGTCTCTTCAACTCATTGCCAGGTCCGAGGAATTTGTTTTCCCACTGGTTGGCGTTGAGCACGTCGTTGCGGAAAAACTCCCAGATATCTCCATGAAACTTATTGGTGCCGGATTTGATCGAGGCGTTGACGATTCCACCCTGAAAATTTCCGAACTCAGCCGGGGCGTTCTGTGTGATGAGGTTGAATTCCTGAATCGCATCGGGGGAGGGAGTAACGGCGAGCAAATTGTCGGAGGTCTGGTTGTTATCCATTCCATCGAGGATGAAATTGTTCGATTGCTCGCGGTTTCCGTTGATATATGGCCGACCGCCGCTGGCGGTATTGTCGCCGTTGTTGAAGGTTGAATTGTCAGGGTGAATGCTGCCCGGGGCGAGCAGTGTCAGCTCGACGTAATTACGGGTTGCGAGCGGAATGTTTGTAACGGCACGTGAGTTAATGAGCGTGCTGACCTGGGTCGTATCCGATTGCAAAACTGGAGCTTCGGATGTCACCTGGACAGTATTGGTCACTGCACCAACGCTCATTTGGAAATTTAGACGGGCTGTCTGGTTCAGCACCAGGGTAATGTGAGACTGGACTGCCGTTTGAAATCCTGATGCCTCTACCTTGACGTCATAGGTGCCGATTGGCACCTGCGTGAAGTTGAATATGCCGCTGTCGTTTGTTTTGGTGACGTAGACGGTGCCGCGATCTGTGTCGGTCACTGTGACGGTAGCGCCCGTAAGGGCCGCTCCCGACGCATCTACAACATTGCCCGTGATGGCCGCCGTGATCTGTTGACACAATGCGGATTCATGGACAACCAGGCAGCCCAGAGCTATCGCTATGGCTAAGCCCAGCAAGGGGATACGTCTCATATGAGCCTCCAGAAAACATCTCCTTTGCCCTCTTACGGAAAGAAACCTTAGCCCTAAGCTGCTAACCGAGTATCCTGTACAGCTGACTATACAACTAAACTGCCAAAGATGAGCTAAGCGATGCAGAATTTCACTCCTCGCTCAAGGCTTGCCGTAAAAGTTAGCCAACAGCGTAGGCCAAAAATTAAAGAAAGGCAACAAAGAAATCAGGAGAATTTGTAACCGATAGTAATGATTAGGCCATCGCTGGACTGAGAATCACAAAAGAAATGGCGGGCATAGATATTTGTTATGCAGAAACGCGCCGCATTGGCCCGCCAACGCGGCGCGTTTCATCGATTGGCGCGGCTCAGGCAACCGGGTTTTGCAAAATCTGAGCCAGCGCATGCAAACGGCTGGCATCCGCCGGGTTTTTGGCTGTGGATACATTTGCTTCAATGGCAGGAGCACTCTTCTGCAGCCGGGCAAGGTCTTTCTTGCCCAGGTGCGACTTCTCCGCCTGTGCGATTGCCTTGTTGAGAGAACTGATTTGTTTTGCCGGCAACGCCTGGGAACGCGCCAACTGGTCCAGATATGCTTTAGCGACGATTAATTGCGCAGGCCATGTGATCTTCTGCTGGTTCTGCACATTGAGTTCGTTGAAGCGCACCAGGTTGGTGGCGTCAATTTCATTCTGGGTCAGGAATTTGGTTGGCGTCAGTTTGAAAACGTCGAGCCCGCGCGCGATCTCCGACCCATAGATATAGCCGTTGTACCAGTACGCAGACCAGTCTCCACCCAGAACGACCGCTTTGCTGTCGATAGGACCACGATCAAAATAGGCAATTTCGAAAGGATGCGCGGCGTCGGTGAAGTCCACAACTGAAATGCCGCCCTGATACCAAGCCTGCACTTCGATATCGCGTCCGGGCACCGGCACCAGCGATCCGTTGTGAGCGACGCAGTTCTCTGTTTCTGTCTGGGCCGCGGGCATTTTGTAGTAGCTTGCGAGCGAGAGCTTGTCATCTTTCAGATTGAAGATGGCGTCTGCACCCCACTTATTGGGGTCGGTCGCGCGGCAGCGCGGCTGCAAACCGCCGCCCCACTCATCCGTGAAGACTACTTTCGTGCCATCGTTTGAGAAAGATGCCGAATGCCAGTAGGAGTAGTTCGGATCGTTGACCGCATCTACCCGCTTGGGATGCACGGGGTCTTTGATATCGAGCAGAATCCCGTTCCCGGAACAGGCCCCGGCGGCTAATCCGATAGCAGAATATACAGTTATGTCGTGGCATTGATTCGTATCTGCCGGCTTTTCTGCTCCTTTGTCATGACTTCCGCCATTGTTCAGGCCATTTAAAGCGCCTGTACGCGGGTCCATGAATACCCGAGGGCTGGAAACCACTTTTGCCTGATCCGGCGCAGCCAGCGGAACCTTAATTACATCAATACGGAACAGAGAGGTATTGGGGTCTTTGCCGGGAGCTTCTCCAGAGCAGCCAGCCAGCTCTTCCGACTGGCGAACGAACGACGTTCCGGAAACGTAGATGTAGACATTCTCTTTATCGTTGGGATCCACAACGAGCGTATGCGTATGCGAACCGCGGCATGTCTGCACCGCAGCCACCTGTTTCGGATTCCTGATGTCCGAGATATCGAAGATTCTTACGCCTCGGAAACGCTCCGGGCTTGCCGCCGGCAATCGGCGTTCCTTCTCGTGGCCGGGCGCAGGTGGAGGCAGCGGCGGAAAACCCTGCGCTCCGCAGTCAAGGCGCCCATTCGGCATTTCCACCGACATGAACAGCAGGTTTCCATATACAGAAACGTCGCCCTGTCCGCCCGGACATACAAGCGATGTAATGAGGGACGCCTTGGCCGGATTGGAAATATCGTAGAAACTCACACCATAAAAATTGCCCTGAAACAGGTGCGTTCCCTGGAATGCGAAATCGGAATTTGCAAAGGCAAGCTGCGCAATGACCGGCTGCATTGTCTTCGGAATTTTCGTTTTGTCGCCAATACCGAGCATATCCAGCGTTTTCTGGACAGCTGGATCATCCGGATTGGTGGATGACAACTGGAAAGCCGTGGGTTTCTTCAGAAATGCGATATGCTCCATGCCCATTGCCGCCTCGCCTGCATCGTAAAGGCCGGGCTTAAGACCAACACGAGGATCATTTGTTGTCGATCCCGTCATACCGGGCGGCAGCGGCGTAGCCGGCTGAGGCGCAAATGGATCTTCTTCTTCAGGCTGGGCAGGTTTTGCTGGCTGGGCGGCTGGCGCCTGCGCCTTCATCGTATTGATACCCGAGCACATCACGGCCATTCCAAAAATCGCTGCTGCAAAGCGCAGCGTAAAAGCGTGGGTGCGATTCATTTTTTCTCCTTCAGCATATTTTCCATAATCCTGATTTCAGCGCGCTGGCCATTGTCGACATCTGTGGCAAAGTCGAACAGTTCGGCGTCCTGTCCGGCGCCGGGCGCGCTGAACAGCTCATTTACCATGACCAGCGCTCCTTTGTGGTGCTGAATCATGCCGGACAAAAATTTTCGATCAAAATCCGCGCCCTTTGCCGCCCGCAAAGCACCCATCTGCTCCGGCGTAAGCATGCCCGGCATTGCCTGCATCGGCTTTCCACTTTTGTCCATGTCCGGCATGCCCGGCATTGACATGGATACAGGCTCACCCCGCGCAGTGAGCCACCGCTTCATAAACCTGATCTCATCTGACTGCGAAAGGCTAATGCGGGCCCCCAAGGCGCGGACCTCTTTGTTTTCGGTATGGGATGGAATCAGAGCCGTCATCTCCACCGCCTGCGCATGATGCATAATCATGCCCTGCATGAATTCAACATCTGCGGAAGAGGCAGGCAGCATGACGGCAGAGGTGGAGGGGGGCAGCTTTTTGCTCGGAGTTCCGGGCGCGCCAGGCTGGACTACTGAGACAGAATTCGACGTTGGTTGTTGCGCCTGAGAAGCTGCCGGAAACACGCTGCTAATTGCAAGCAGGATTGTCCAAACAAGGGCCTCAGCGGAGAGCAATCTGAGCCGATCATTTGCAGGATCGGATTGCAATTTCTTCGTTTGATCGAGCATTTTAAGCTGCTCACACACTATCACGCGTCTGCAAAATGGCAAGCAGATTGTGTGTGAGCTCTGTGTTTTACGTTGTGCCCGTTAAATTTAAAGAGCGTTTTACATATTCATGCCAAATCCAATTTTTAGTGCGCTTTTGCCAATAAACCCTGTTCCCGTGAATGAGCAGGTTCTTCTGAGCCGGTCCGCTCGCCTGAAAAGTATCCGTAGACGCATGGGAGAAGAACCAGCGTAAGCAGAGTGGAACTCAGCAGTCCCCCGATGACTACGATGGCCAGCGGCCGCTGAATCTCTGATCCCGGTCCGGTGGCAAAGAGAAACGGCACGAGGCCAAGTGCCGCGACGGTTGCCGTCATCATGACGGGACGAAACCGCATGTGAGTGCCTTTGCGGATTGCTTCTTCCTGCGAAAGTCCTTCTTCGCGCAGCTTGCGGATGTAGGAAATGAGAACAACTCCATTGAGAACGGCGATGCCCCAGAGCGCAATAAATCCGACAGAAGCCGGCACGGATAGGTATTCACCTGAAAAGAACAGGCCGAAGACTCCGCCGATGGAAGCCAGAGGCAACACTGTAATGATGAGCGCCGCGAAACGCACGGATTTGAATAGAACGAAAAGCAGGAAAAAGATCGCAGCAATCGTAATGGGAACAATAATCATCAGGTGATGCAGGGCCCGCTGCATGTTATGGAATTGTCCTCCCCACTCGATGTAATAGCCAGCAGGCAACTGCACCTGATGCCCGACTTTGTCCTGCAGCTCGGCAACAAAGCCACCCAGGTCTCTGTCCTGCACATTGACGCCGACAACGATGCGGCGCTTACCCATACTGCGGTTGATCAGAGCAGGACCTTCCATAACGCGGATGCTGGCCAAATCTTCGAGCGGAATTTTGGGACCATCGGGAGAGCTGATTTGCAGCTCGCGAATATCCGGAACACTGTCGCGCAGGTTCTGCGGAAGACGCACGACTGCCTGGAAGCGGCGCTCGCCTTCATAAATTTCCGTGGCCGATTTGCCGGCAATCGCAGTCTCGATCACATCATTTACGTCGGCGGCATTGAGTCCATAACGGGCAATCGCACTGCGGTCGATATTGATGTTGAGATATTGCTGGCCGCCGACACGATCTACGCGCGTATCCTGCGTTCCCTGCACAGTGTGTGCTATAGCAGCAATCTGTCTCGCTTTTTCGACCAGAACATCCAGATCGTCGCCGTAGAGCATGACGGCAACATCGGCGCGCACGCCCGAAACCATTTCGTCGACACGGTCCGAGATAGGCTGGGACATTACCAGATTCAATCCAGGCAAGACTGCCAACGCTTTGCGCATCTGCTCGGCAATGGTTTCCTGTGTCATGCCATGTGGCCGCTTATCGTACGGCGTCAGAGAGGCGAGCACATCGGCCTCATTCGGACCCGCGGGATCGGCAGGCGACTCGCCACGACCCACACGCGAGACTACGTTGTCCACGCCGGGGATTTTGAGCATAATGCGCTGCATCTCCATTTCCATGCGCAGCGATTCGTCGAGAGAGATATTCGGAACACGGTCAGCGTTCGGTGAAAGCGTTCCTTCCGCCATCTCCGGGATGAATGCCGTTCCCAGGAATGGGAAGAGGCAAAGCGCAGCGATGAAGAGCAAGACAACGGTGATAATGGTCGTCTTTCGATGCGATAACGCCCAATGAAGAAGCTTGTTATAAGGACGGCGAATGTTCCGCACAAGCCAGGTATCCTCTTCAGAGCCACCCTTCAACATGTAGGAAGAGAGAACGGGCGAAATTGTGAGTGAAAGAATCAGAGAAATGCCAAGCGCTATAGCAATGGTGTAAGCAAGAGGAGAGAACATCTTGCCTTCCATTCCTTCGAGCGTCATGAGCGGAAGGAAGACCAGAATGATGATGGTCACGCCGAAAACTACAGGCGTGGCGACTTCAGCCACGGCGGCGAGTGTCAGCTTGATCCGATCTGCCGTCGATGAAGGATCATGTCCGGTATGGTGCGCATGGCTGAGCCGCGAAAAGACATTCTCCACCACAACAACAGAACCATCCACCATTAATCCGATGGCGATAGCAAGGCCACCCAGCGACATGAGATTCGCTGAAAGCCCGACTTTGTTCATCACCAGAAACGTCAACAGCGGTGTGAGGATCAAAGTCGCGCAAACAATCAGACTGGAACGAACATCACCCAGAAATAAAAAGAGAATCACGATAACGAGGACGATGCCTTCGCCGAGCACTTCGGTTACTGTATGGATGGCGGCATCGACCAGTTTCGAGCGATCATAATATGGCGTGATCTGAAGGCCGCCTGGGATCATGTGCTTCGAATTGATCTCGGCTACGCGCTCTTTGACGCGGCTGACGATCTCTTTCGCGTTGCCTCCGGAGGTCATCAGGACAACACCGCCGACGGCTTCCGTATAGCCATTCTTGATCATGGCGCCATAGCGGACTTCCGTGCCCATCCGAACTTCAGCCACATCGCGGACATATACAGGCGTCGCGCCACTCTCTTTCAGCACGATGTTGCGAATATCGTCGAGGTTGCGAACAAGTCCTACTGACCGGATGAGATACTGCTCGGCATGTTGAGGCAGTATGCCGCCTCCGGCATTGGCATTGTTGTTGGCAAGGGCGTTCCGAACATCCTGAATGGTCAGATTGTAGTAACGCAGTTTTTGAGGATCGACCAGCGTTTCATACTGCTTGACGTATCCGCCGGTCGAATTGATCTCAGCGACACCGGGAATAGACCGCAGAAGCGGGCGCACAACCCAGTCCTGAATGGTCCTTCGCTGGATCAGCTCGTCTTTTGTCAGCGGACGCTTGCCGTCGCTCGGCATTTCCAGCGTGTACTGATAGACCTCGCCAAGGGCATTTGTAATTGGCCCAAGTATCGGCGTCACGCCTTCGGGCATCTTGTCGCGCAGTTCATTCAGGCGCTCGGAAACCATCTGGCGTTCTAGATACAGATTGCGTCCGTCTTCAAAGACCAGTGTGATCAGCGACAATCCGGGCTTAATGAGAGAACGCATATCCGTCATGCCCGGTAGACCGGTCATGGCGATCTCGATGGGAATGGTGATGAAGCGCTCTACTTCTTCCGGGGATTTTCCCGGCGCTTCGGTTGCGATCTGCAC
>Ga0070740_10003909_pt1 | contig 15204 bp, 14 predicted proteins | sample Coa_R2_FD_67286 | JGI IMG/M metagenome (GOLD analysis project Ga0070740, IMG submission 67286) | Surface soil microbial communities from Centralia Pennsylvania, which are recovering from an underground coalmine fire - Coalmine... | ecosystem: Environmental > Terrestrial > Soil > Unclassified ... | reverse complement strand
TACATTAATCAGGCAACCGGCAAAATGAAAAAGAGAGTAGCAAAAGGTATAAAACGTGGCAGAAAGTCTAAAAATTAACCTCCAAGTGGCGGCTCATCGCAGAGATCTTAGCGTAGGGCCATAAGCGCCAAAAAATATAATATTATTTTGAGAGTGAAGCGGTTTTAGGTTATTAATCCCTCCAAAATTCCTTAAACCGCTCAGGTGAAAGCTCGGTATAAATAACAGTATTTTTGATGTTGGCATGACCTAAATAGCCTTGAATAGCGCGGGTATCATGGCCAAGGTTTGCTAAATAAAATCCTGTACTGTGGCGCAGCATGTGCGGATGAATAGGAAATGAGAAACCTGCCTCAGTGTTTTTGGGTTTTCTGGGCGGAGATTTTTTTAACTTTGCCGAAATGGGTGTTTGGGGTTTTTTCCTTGGCACTTACTGGCTCCTATTTTTTAGGTAGCCAGTATAGCAGGTTTATTGTTCTTTACCTAAAAAGGTCATTTTAGACAATGTTATCTGAATCCAAGTCTTTGAAAAATTCCTCGAGATTTTTAAATTTTGTAAGACCAATACCTTTATCTGCCTCTTCCATGGCTTTACAAGTTTCTGCGTTAGGAACATGACTTAATTTACATTTTGGAACGCAAAGAGACTCAAATTCATGCATTTTATCGTCATCGATTACACCTGCTTTGTGCAGACCAGAAGCCATTTCATGTGCAACTTCAAGGAGAGTCTTTTTCATTTTTCAATTAAACCTGTTTTTAAGTACCAGCATCGTGTTGTTGCAAATATTCTTCAGCTGCTTTTTGTAGAAAAGTAGATCGTTTTAATCCTTTTTTCTTTCGAAATTTATCAATTTGTTTTAGCACCTCAGCAGGAAAGATCACATTAAATCGCTTTAGCTTCCGGTAAGAAGCCATAATATTTTCGTCTACTAATATAGGTACTAATTCTCCGCCGGATATATGCTCTAATTCATGATGCTTAGAGGGTTCTTTAATAAATTCGGACTCAGCATTTACTAGCCAAGCGGCTAATGCATCTTCAGCATTTTCTAGTGCTTCTTCCCAATCACTTCCAAATGTAAAGCAACCCTGAAGATCAGGAAATTCAACCTCTACGGCTTCGTCTGTTTTTTTAAAAAGTGCATAATAATGTTTCATTATTTACTCCCCAAGCCAGCGGCTTTTAATATATTTTTTAAGGTTCCTTTCGGAATATCACCTTTATGACGAGGGACTGGAATTGGCGGGAAACCCTTCTTGACCCAAATATCATGTTTACCACCCGAGCGTTTTTCAAAACCGCCCTGCCTTAGCATTTTTTCCAGTTCATATTTTGTCATATTGCTCTTCTCAGTAATTTATTATAGCAGTAATTACACACTAATGTGTAATTTTTAATTTTTTCGAGAGCTTAATATCAAAAGCAATCGATTGCTAACATATCTGCCTGATTTTTATATCATAATGATAACAAAACAACATCAATATGAATCATTTTGATATCAAAATGATAAATTTTTATTGGTCTATCCCTAAATCTTTTAGCTTCTGTTTAATGGCAGGCCATAATAATTCAAGACATATTCCATTTATTGTCATTCCGGTTACTTTGCGAATTTTTAAGATATTTTTATGATAGGACTCTGGTGCCCTGATAATAAGGGTTTTAGTTTTTAACTCCCCTATTTCTTCGGGTTCTTCATGTTCTTCTTGTGCGTCAGGGTTAGCGCCATCTAGGAATTTTTTTTCAAGCTTTTCCCTTTCTTTCTGCGATAAGGGAGGTTTTGAAAAACCTTTTTTAATATCCATTGAATATCTCCTTGTATAGAGAATCTAACTCATTTTCTGCCTTTGTATCTATTTTTGCTTCATGAACTGTCATGCCGGAGATGGCTACTTTTCTAAAAGCAACCCGTTCACAGAGAGTTGAATTTGCAAGTGAGATGTTTTCAAATTCTGAACTATCAAAGAATCCTTTAGCTTCGTCCTTTTCTTTAATCGCTGGATTGGTCGGTGCTTGGTTTAGGCAGACTAATGCGCGTAATTTTTCATTAAATTGCCTTACTTCTCCAATAAGATTATTTATTTTAGCTAATGTCCACAGATCGAATTGAGATGGTCGAAGTGGAATAATAGCTACATCTGATACTAATAAGCTTGCTCTTAGTTCTATAGAGTCTCGTCCGCCAGTATCAATAATGATATCTTTGAATTTACCTTTTAGTTCGCGAATATCTGCTTGAGTATTTTTACCTGTTTTTTGAACGCTGGGTACTCGTGGCGTGATTTTATTTTGATCTCTGGAAGTGCACCAGTAGCTAGCATTAGGTTGTGGATCAGCATCAACTAAAAGAACATCTCCGCTATTTACAATTCGCATAACGGCAAGATTTGTCGCGATAGTTGTCTTGCCTGTCCCTCCTTTTTCGCCTCCAATAAGTACAATCATTGTCTTTGCATCCTTTTTTTTAAAAAAATTTTAGAAACCAAAATGATTACAAAATGATATCAAATCGAATTATTGTGATATCTGATTGTTATCATAAAGAATCATTTTGATATCATAATGTATTCAAAATGATAATTCAATTAATAAAAAAATATGTATTGTAGAAAGATTAACAAGGGTGTAAAAATGGACGAAGTTTTTGTTAGTTAATAAGTTAGACAAGGAATAAAAAGGATGTTCATAAAAACGAACATCCCCGAAACTACTCTGTGCTTGGTCGGCGACTCAGTAGATTTCGGGGATAAGATGTTCGATCAAGATGAGATGATTTTAAATGATCGAACGAACCAAATACAAGCAATAGTGACGGGTAATCGCTGCGGACATGCGCCGGATGCACCGAGATTCTTTAGTCCACCCGACCACCATAAACGAAGACCCACTGTTCTAGACCGTGCCATTGATAAATGGGAAGAGGTCTATCGAAAAGCAAAGAAATTTCTTGGGAGGCTAGCCACTTCTCATTCTGGTGGCCGCCAAGTTCGCAGCGAACGGCGAGAGGCAATCGCTGCTGTTTCACAAGTATTGTTACATTACCTTGAGCTTTCCACATTTAGGGTTGGCTTTTATGCTGGCTTTAATAAATTTATTCACCTTGATATTGAATATATCGCTAAGAAAGCAAACCTAAGTTTTAGCCGCGCCAAACGTGCGATTACTGCATTAGCAGAGGCTGGTTACATTAAAATTACCCGCCAATATAAGAAGAAAGAGGACGGTACGTTTGACGGTGAGCCTTCCATTCGTGAAATTTCCATACAGTTTTTTATTGACCTTGGCATGGACGTGCAAAAGTTATTCTTTGCACGTGACTGGAAGCGCAAGAAAGAAGAAAAAGCCAAAGCTAAAAATGGCCTCAAGAAACTAAAAGGCATCGTACAGGCGGTGACATCCTTTAGCGGTCATATTATTTCAAAAACGAGAAAGCAGGGCGCACCTCTCGATCAAAACCTCATTAGCCAGGCGATAACGCTCCATCGTGCTGACCCCAGCCGTTCCTGTAGTGATTACCTCAAAGAGCTACAGCGATTAAAAGAATAGCTTCCTGTCGCTTCTAAAACATGCTTCCAGTGGAAGAACCCACAAAGTGCTTAAAGCGTAAAGGGGCTGGGTTCCTTTTGTCTAAAATTTATTTTCCCGTCTGATGACCGATGTTTGTTGGCGTTTTTCAACTAAACCACCCTGTGTCCACAGTGTTACGCACAGAATCTGTGGATAACTTTATTGCGCGCGGTGGGTGTTCTAAAAATAAGTGTGCTGTTGGTATGGTCTTAAGTGTTCTCTCTGAATACTAAATCTATACATAAAAACAAAAGCAGTAAGATTTAATAGGATTCGCTTCGCGACATAAAATTTTACATTCTCTTGGGAGGAGCTTTGCTCCTCCCGCCGAATAGGCATCCCTCCTAAAAGCGTCGTCCAAAATAGGATATGAGCTCTTTTCAGCAGCATCGAAATTATCAAGACCGCGCCTATAGATAGATCATAAAAAGATTAATTTTAATAATAATGAAAATTAATAATTCAAATAAACCGGTTTTAAAGTCACGATGTCATCCATGCTATGACCAGAGAGCGATAGGATAGCAATCGCTTGTGCTGGATTTAATTCCCTAAATAATTGTGCATCCACAACACCTTCTCTGGATTCGCTGATAGTTTTACTTTGATGGCCGTTACCGTAACTGTCTGCTATTTTTTTCGTTCTCGCCCGTCCTACTAATCGCTCTATAAAATCCAGAGTCACGGGGTCTTCCGTCCTCAAACTAAGCTTTTGCCTGAAATTTTGTAAGAGGGCGTGGGCTAGATCGTGGCTGCCAAGGGCTGCGTAAAAGCTTGCGATTGATTGTGAGGAGATGATGCCAATGGTCTTGCTGCTACGTGACTTGTCCCAGAAGTTTAAGTCAGAGAGGCCATCACGATTGGCACTGACGATTTCTTGGTATTCATCACACATAAAGAACACAGGGTTGTTTTTATTTTGGGTAGGGTGCTGGTTCCTGTTTTGCATGAGGTTAAAGAACCGCAGTTTGATGAAGGTATAGGCGACCTTGCCGCCGAGCCCCCAGATGGAGAGCGGCATATCGATGAGATATATCGTGCCATTTAATGTCTCTTCCATTTTTGCAGGTTCACTATGGCTTGAACAAAACGCATCGAGTAAGTCAGGGTGGTTAAATGGCGCTAGCGCTTGGGCGATGGTCGCGTTCACTCCGCTTTTGATCTTGGCATCAAAATGCGAAAAGATAAGGTCATGGTAGTTGCAGTAGGTCTTTAATAACCTTGCCTCTTTCTCTGGCAGGGTAGGGAGCAGGGCATCAATCTCATTGTTGATGGTCTCCTGCGAGTCCAGTTCAAACAAATATTGATGCAAGTGTTGCAAATCATAACGATTGGGAAGAAAAGAAAGCATCCCTAATGTGTTCCTGCAAAGCTCACTTGCTGTATCTACCCAGAACGAATCGACATTGCCTTTATTTCCCAATAGGAAAGCTGACTTTAAAAAAGATGAGGCGACTTCCGGTGTGAGTCCCTCAATCAAATTCATTCGCTTGTGATGTGGCCCAAGGACAACTAATTCTCGGTTTGTCGCTGCTGCAAACTTGCTGACTGCTTCTTTGACATCGCCTTTGATATCAAAAATAAGCCCACCGCAATGTTGGTCTAGGCATTGCAAGAGGAGCGGCTGCATGACACAAGTTGTTTTTCCTGAACCAATACCACCTAATACCAAGACATTTTGACAAGCATCTTCGAGGGTCAATGTCACTTGCTGGTTAGCTGCCATGCCTGCTTTGTGCCAAAGGGTCGATAATAGTCCCGTCGATTTACCTAACCATAAGCTAAAGCCCGTTTGGTTCATTTGAATGACAGTGATCTGTTTTTTGTTTTCTTCTTCGGATGGTTGGGTAATCTCAACTAAGCCATTTTCTATGATTTTCTTTTTTAGCCAGTCATGACGTTCACCAAACTGTTTTAGTATCTCATCTGTTGGTTTTTTACCTGTTTTTCGTTTTGCATTAATGACAACAAAATAAGGCTTATAAATAAATAGAACTGTCATTGAGACTGCAATAATGAACCCTAGCGTCAATGCTATGACACCAGAAAATAAGGTGAAGAAAATAACTAATCCACTAATAACGAAAGAGAAAATAAAAACCAGTGTTGCGCCTATAAGGTTGAATAGCACCATGTCATAAACGTGCTCGACCTTTGGTATTTCACCACGGACAATCGGCAGGTTCAATTCTCTATTTTTACGTAGTTCTTTTATTAATTCCTCTGTCATGAATAACATTAACTCTCTGGCAGTAGTTCAAGGTCAAATAAGGCACGGTCAGAATTACGTTTGAGGTATTTATCCATCACTAATTTGATTTCATCCAGTTTGTTTTCTTTGATGGCGTTATCCAGAAAATACGAACCAATTAAGATTTTCTTGCGAGCATCTATTTTTCTTTCAGATGATTTAAGGCGTGCTTCTTTCTGTTGAATGCGAGCATTTAATTTATCGCGTTGTTCTTTGAGTTTTTCCAGCGCTTGTTTTGATAGTTTAGACATATTTCAACTCCGTGTCATTCTTTATTCTTGTTAATGGCGAAATCATACACCATTGAAATAGAAAGTACAGTGTAAAGTGATAGAACATATGCGAGCGATAGCGAGCTCATTTTAAGTCCCACTGACGGTTGAAGTGCGCGCTTATACGTTGCTTCGCAACATGCGCTCTGATAGAGTGCGTGTTAAACAGATAGAGATGTGTTTTTAATCGAGTCTGATTAAGGAACAAAAATACCAACATGGCGATCTATCATTTTAGCGGAACAGTCATCTCACGATCACAAGGACGAAGTGCCGTCGCTTGCGCTGCATACCGTTCTGCTGAAAAATTGCATGATGAGAAATACGATAGAGAGCATGACTACACCCATAAACAGGATGTTGCCAGTGCTGAAATACTCCTACCCGAAAATGCACCAGCCTGGATGGCAGATCGTGAAAAACTATGGAACGCAGTCGAGGCCAATGAAAAACGCAAAGACGCCCAGCTTGCACGTGAATTTAATTTTGCCTTACCACGAGAACTTACCCTAGAACAAAACATTGAGCTAGCCAAAGACTTTGTGAAAGAAGCGTTTGTTAGTAAAGGGATGGTCGCTGATCTTTGCATTCATAATGACAGGCAACCAGATGGTAAATTTCATCCCCACGCACATGTGATGTTGACCATGCGCGAAGTGACGCAAGATGGATTTGGACAAAAGGTAAGGGCATGGAATGATAAAGCCATGTTGTTAACTTGGCGTCAAGAATGGGCAGAGGTCGCCAATAAACATCTAGCATTGCATGGGCATGATTTGCGAATTGACCACCGTACCTTGGTTGAGCAAGGCATTAATCTTGAGCCACAACACAAAATTGGGGCTTCGGTTGCGAAAGATCGTCTTGTTAGAATGGAAGACCACCAGCGTATTGCACGGGAAAATGGGGACAAGCTTTTGGCTGACCCATCGATTGCTTTGAATGCCATTACGCGTCAGCAATCTACGTTTACGCACCAAGACATCGCGCGATTTGTGAATCGCCATACAGTCGATAGCGAACAGTTTTCCCTTGTTTATGAAAAAGTAAAATCACATGAGTCCATTGTCCAATTAGGGATGGATGAAAAAGACCGTGAGCGGTTTACGACAAAGGAAATGTTATCGCTTGAAAGCAAGATGATGGAGCGTGCTATCACTTTATCGAAATCTGATACCCATGCTGTTAGTGATGTTCATCAAGCGAATGCACTCTCTCAAAAATCTCTCACCGTAGAGCAGAAAACTGCATTTGATCATTTGATAGGTGAGGGTAATTTAAAGTGCGTGGTAGGTTTTGCGGGGACGGGTAAAAGTTATTTGCTTGGCGCTGCTAAAGAAGCATGGGAGAGAGAAGGCTACGCGGTGCATGGGGTGACACTATCAGGTATTGCAGCGGAAAACCTTGAAGGCAGCAGCGGCATTGATAGCAGAACATTTGCCAGCCGTTCATATTACTGGGACAAGGGTGAGCAAGGGTTAACGAAAAAGGATGTGTTGGTGGTGGATGAAGCGGGAATGCTTTCATCACATCAGATAGCACGGTTGATAGAAGAAGCTGGTCGAGGTGGAGCCAAGGTCGTTCTAGTTGGTGACCCGCAGCAATTGCAGGCGATTGAAGCAGGGGCAGCATTTAGGGCGATCGCTGAGCAAGTGCATTATGTAGAACTGACTGATATCAGGCGGCAGGTAGAACCTTGGCAGCAGGATGCAACCAAGGAACTTGCAACAGGTAAGACCGCTGATGCCATTTATCGTTATGACCAACATTCACATCTTCACGATTTTGAGACCAAGGCTGCGGCAAAAGCAGCACTCACTGAAGTGTGGAACGATGCGAGATTAAGTGATTCCACCAAGACCCAGATCATGCTGGCTTATAATCGCGATGATGTACTGGAACTGAACCAGATGGCGCGCAGTTTGCGCCACAGTCAGGGCGAGCTTGGTAAAGATGTTTCTTTTCAGACTGAGCGGGGGATGCGGGCATTTGCAGAACGTGACCGGGTTTATTTTTTAAAGAACGATAAGTCGCTTGGCGTGATGAATGGCACGCTGGGTACCATTGATACCATTAAGGATGGGGCAATTACCGTTCGTTTGGACAATGATGGGTGCTCCAGTGTTGAGCGGCATGTAACAGTCACCATGGAGCGGTATAACCAGCTTGATTATGGTTATGCTGCGACCATCCATAAGGCGCAAGGGGTAACGGTAGATAGGAGCTATGTGCTGGCATCTAAGTTCCTTGATGCCCATTCCACCTATGTGGCGATGAGTCGCCATCGGGAAAGCGCCGATCTTTTCTATGGAAAAGATGTCTTTTTAACCAAGGATGATTTGGCAAAGACGTTAAGTCGCGAACGTACCAAAGATGTCACCCTTGATTATTTGGGTGGCCGTGATAGGCAGCAAGAACCTACTGCGCGTGTGCCAGATGAGGTTAAACCGTTCACTCGGGAAGAAGAACGGCTAATGCGACAAGCCAAGCTCAAGGAATTTACGGAAGCGACCAAGGCCAAAAAACATGGCATTGACCGTGATAGAGACGTTGGTTCTTTATCAGGAATGAGGCAGCGCCCTGATTTAAGTGAGTTCAAGCGTCAGTTTGAGGCAAATAACCCTGAGCGAGCTAGCGAATTACGTGGTGAAGTTATGCCAGAACATGAGAAAAAAGCCTTGTCGCTGGTGAATGAATTTAAACGGCTGGAAGCGATGGTTGAGAAAGGTGGCCGCACTAGCCACATGGCGCAAGACCATCTTGAAAAACTGGCGGATAAAATGTCACGCCAAAAAGATGTTATGCAGTATGTGCGCGAGCACCACTCCCCAATGGAGAAACAAATCGATAGGCAAGCAAGAGAGTTTCAGCGTGAACGTGATTTAGGGTTAGAACGATAAGGTAAATAATATGACAAACAATTCTCAGGTAGTAGAACAAGAAAAACCGTTAACACCGGAAGAGCATCTTGAAGCGATTTTATTTCAGTTTGTGAATTTATATGAGCGTTGGTCAGAAGACCGACAGGTCACTGCCAAACAAAGTGCTGATATGGCCAAGTTCGTTAAAGAATTTGCGCAGCAGGTCAACCAGTTTGCGAACCTCGAAGAAAAGGTCAGGGATGATATTCATATCAGTATTCGTCGTGAGGCAGAAAACACGGCGGTTTATTTTAGCAAGACTATAGGCGAGGCAGCCAAAAAGGAGATAGCGCCAACTGTCGACAAACTGAGAGTGGCTTCCAATGATGCCAGTCATGTTTTATCACGATATCAATTATCGATGGGTTGGGAAAGCTGGAAAATGGCCGCTGTGTCAGTGGTTTCATCCGTATTTTTAGCTTTATTGATCGTGTTCTTTTGTATGCCAAAACCTGTCATACCCATTACAGACCAACAACTAGAATATCTCAAATTTGGTGAATCAATGAGATACGTATGGTCGAAACTGTCAAAAGCGGAGCAGGAACATATCAAAAAATTAGCAGCTGATATATACAACGCACAAATAAAGAATAGCAAGAGATAGGGGACAATATTAAATAGAATGACTCATATCCAGTCGAGACCTATTTTTATAAAAAAAACAATAAATTAACTTTATATTATTCCTCATACTTCTCAGTCATGATTCTAATCCGTACCCTTGGGCCAAAATGAAAGAATGTTAATAAATTCATAATGATTTAATTCTATAACAAATAAAAGATAATGCTAATAAATAGCGCATTTAAATGTAATGACTATAATTTAATTAATAATACGAGGCTTGAGGAGTGATCATGAAAAAATCTCTAGAGATGCTCAAAAAATTAAAAAAATCAGAACTTGAAAAAGCTAAACAAACAAGAAAATGTCCTAAAGAGGTATATTCTTTTTTAAATCAGCTGAAAGAAGATTTTAAGCTTGTTATCCCGCCTTCTCCTGACCCGATAAAGCAAGCAGAAAATGAACTAAATGCTCTTTTCAAGGTAGCTAAAACTGATTTTACAGCATTTAGCCATGAATCCCTCGACAAGCTTTTATTGGTATATGATGTTTTGCCAGCTGCGCTACAGCAAGGGCAAGATGGGTATCTGGTAAATGAATTTTATTCAGGTGTTGATACAGTTGTAAATAAAGGCATAGGTGGCATGGAGAAAAAGCTAATAAGCCAACACATGGATAATATTATTTCTGCGTTAAAAAAGAATAATACAAAAGCGGTTATCCAGGCTTGTACTGAATTAGGAATATTTTTTCAGGATAACTTTCCTGGTAAGCGATTGAATGAAATTCAAAAATATCTTAGAGAATTTCGTGATTATGAAAGCAAAGAATTGCCTCCACTCGATATAATTGGTGTCTTATCAGAGGCTAAAATTCGCGTATATGAACAAGTAGCTGAGCAACAGGGTAATCAAAAAAACATATTAGCAATGGATGCATTATCAAAAGGGATAGCTTTGTTTGGAACTCTTATGGGGGGGGAGCGTGTTGATCCAGAATTAGGCAAGTTAGATGTAACAGAGGATGCAATATCTAATGCCGAGAAACTCGTGCATGATTCTCTTCCTTCCAATGTTGAAAAGAGATCTAAAGCTTCTAATATCATTAAGATTATGGAAAAGGATTGTGTTGAATGTGAGACACATCTGCGCGCTGTCATTTCACAGGAAGCATCTAAATTACCTAGCAGTGGATCTCAATATTATAAAGTTGAAGATAGCAGCATTAAGATGGGCGAGATTGATGTTGATAAACTTTCTGATGACTTGACTAATAAAACAGGGAGCTTTTCTGATAGCACTTACTATCAAAGTGCATCACGCGAACTAGTCGTTGCGGTACAAAGCTATCAAGCAACAAAAAAACTACACGATGCCCTAAAGTCTGATGAGTCTAATCCTATTAAAAAATTAGAAAATGTGAGAGACGAGTACAATAAAAAAGAAACAAAAGACGCTATTAAATCTAATCCGGATTCTAAAGTGGTAAGATTTTTCAAAAAGGCCGGCTATTATTTGGCTAATTTTTTTACAGCCGGACTGGTACACGCTCTTACCGAGGGTTCTCCTATTATGTCACCTCAGCAGAAATTAGGTAAGCGCACACGTGAAGCACTGGAAGTTGCTTCCAAAGAGCAAATTATTAATAAGGGCCCTACGCTAAGATCTCTGCGATGAGCCGCCACTGATGATCAAAATGTAATCGAAACAACCCATCCTATTATGCCACTTCTTCTAAAATTTCTTTCAATTCAGCAATGTCTTGCTTTTGTTGAACTTTTTGAAGCAGTTCGATCTCTAGCCTTACTCCCATATCCAATGAAACTAAACCGTACGGATTAATATGTCCATGCAGCAGTGGCGTTAGTGCGCGCTTATCTTCCTCCGATAAGCGTCCTTTCCATTCAGGCTCCAACAGGATTTTTTGAATCATCAGTGTATTGATATACACCATACATGCTTGCAGTAGGTGCAAGCACACAATAGATAATTCTTGTTCCTCTTTATCATTATTGGTGATCTCTCCTAATTTACCATAAAATATAAAATGCATGATGCTGTTGACTCTTTCAACTACATTTAATGATTCGTGAATTTCAATACGCAAGTTTTCATCTGCAAAATAACGACATAAAAATATAGTTTTTGCTGCTTTACCAATTTCAAGTAATGCTTGATAAACGGGATGATCTTCATTATTTTTTCCAAACCGTTTAATTAAAACATCCGCATCCACCGTACCGATTTTTAAAGCAGCAATATGCTTCACAACTTCTCTATAAGATTTTTCAATTTTGTCCCAGTTGATGCTACTGGCAATCACTGACTCTAAATTACTGAATTTCTTTTTATCTCTAATGTCAGCAACAAATAATTTTTGTTTATTAATGCCTTTGAATCTTGGCAATAAATCGAACTGAAGGCAATATGAAAATCCAAATCCAATAGTACTTTGTCCATGCGTATCGACATAGCTTTTTTTCAAGTTCATTTTTGAACAATGTTTCAAAATTCCATTTAACATGCTGCCGACTTCTGATGAGGTACAAGTTTTTAATTGAGAATAGATGCATAATGATTTTGTATCTATATGCCAATACACCATCACACCATGTTTACGGTAACGGCCGTGCCATTGTGTTAATAAATTTTGATCCCAACAGTTGATATGTTTTGAGTCGCATGCCACACCCGTGGTTGCTTCTCCCCAAATTGTCGGATCACGAATGGCGATCGTTTCATTAATGATGTCTACAATAGCAGCTCTAACATTATCGACATTAATATGGCGACGTTTGGTATAATGCAAATCTGACTCTGTTACAAATGCATTTGCAGCGCTCAGGCGTTTCAAGCCTATATTACTGCCAATTCCGTAAAAGCATAATAAAAGACGCTTACGTAATTCAACTTCTGATAATTTTTGAAAACGAGATGTGCCAGTACAATGTTTGCCATAGCCGATGCGCAATTCAGATTCTTTTACAATATCAATCAAATTAATACTCGACCACCGCTTTTGAATTTCCTTGTGCAGAGCAGCCAAATTTGTTGGCTCTGTTTGTGGTTCTGATGGAGAAACTCTAAATCGCGATCCTTTTTTATTTGTCACAATCTTAACTTTGGGATTAGTTGGAATGGATTGATTCAGCATTTCTAATGCATTTGAAACTTCATTTTTTAAATCTTTAGTAAAAGCAGAAGCATCCAGGGGTAAATTTAATAATTTGAAATAAAATTCTTCATTCTTATCAAAATCGCTTGGCATATCTTCGTCAGGGTTTCGATAACGATGAGCACCATCAATCCAAATCGCTTTGCATTGTAATTTACCATGTAATTTGTTTAAGATCATTACCTCATAATGCATAAAATCAATGGCTTCTTTATTTGGTTGCTTGATTTGAGTGCTATGAGTTCCTGACTTAGATTCTGTAATGATTTGATACCAATCACTTGATAACATATCTATCATTGGTATTCTTTGGATGTCATGTGAATATGCTGCGACATTATTTTGGTTCTTTTTAATAAATTCAATTGCATTTAACAACGGTTTTTCTTCGATGTGATTACTTCGAAATTGAAATATTTCTAGCAGCTTCAATAACAACCGCCTATTACCGTGTGCATAGAGTGATCGCATTTTATTTTTGACTTCGGTCTGATACCATTTGCCTCTACTCTTTAATTCGGCTGATAAATTGGTCAGCGTTTCTTGACTGATAATAGGATAGATTTCTTGCTGAATAATACCTGTTGGTTTTTCAGCAGCAACACTCGATAGTTTACATAAAATATCGAATTTACCATTGACACAGGTAACCTCTGAAATAATTTGTTGCTTAATAGAATTTTCAGAGCTATTTTCAATTTTATGAATTAATTGAAGAAGTAATTCAGCGGCACTATCAATCAAAAGTTGTGATCGAATATAAAAGAATATTGCCATCATGGCTAATTTACGATTTCGATCATGTTCTTGAATGTGGCTTGGGTGTTCAGCCATGACACGTCGACAATATTTTATTAATAATTTTCTTGGAAAATTTTTCAATAGGTTAAGAGGTAAATTCATCACCTTAAGATAATCAATTTTTTCTATGGCTGTTTGAATATTCTTAAGCTTTGCTTCTCCTATATCGTTTTTCAAATTTTGAAATGTGATTGCATTATTTTTTGAAGGACTTTCAAGTGGATCTCCCTCATCAGATTCCTCAGCTAATAATGCATCAATCTTTTTCAAGGTTATGTCAGTTAACACATCTGATACAGTCCTAAAAAAATCATCTTCAAAGATTGCTTGCGCTGATTTTATGTGACGATCAAGTTCTTTTGGCGCAAATAATTCTATTTTTTGCTGCCGCAAATACATCACAGCAAATTCACGACATTGTGAAAATGTTGGAACTTCTGCCAAATGATTTTGAATAAGCCACCGTATCAGATGCTCACTATCAGATACCGTTGCTTTTCTATAGCCTAGGTAATCACGTATTTCACTACGAAATCGTTCGCTGCTTCTTCCATTCCAATCAAATTTTTCAATGGATTGTGGTGGAATATTTAATTGATTCGAGATTGCTTCAATTACCTTTGTTGGTATGCTTTGGATACTGCTCGGAAATTTATTTTCTATTTGAAAAAATTTTAGCATTAATGCAAATGCTAATTGCGTTTGTGGTCTTTTTCTACAGACAAGTTCCAATTCCTCGCAATCCAATAAAAAATCGAGATTTTTCCCTGAATATCCATTCATATTATTTTTGTCATTCTTTTAATTTTAGTAAAAATTAGCTAATCTAGAAAACGATGGTTTTATAAACGTCCTCATATTTTTCCAAAAGGCTATTTGAAAACCACCAAAAATATGTTTAAATAAACGTCTATAAAACAATGTTTATAAACTCAACTATAAAAGTTGAGTAAATATACTTTAGGATAATTGAAATCACAAGGAAATGCGATGAAAATCGGCTACGCTCGCGTTAGCACACACGAACAAACCACAAGCATGCAAAAACACGCGCTAAAGCAAGCTGGCTGTGAAAAAATCTTTACAGATACCGCAAGTGGTGCGCGAACCGATCGACCAGGGTTAGATAATGCATTTAATCACTTACGATCCGGCGATATTTTGGTTGTATGGAAATTAGATCGCCTTGGTCGTTCATTACAGCATTTAATAGAAACAATAAAATCTCTTCAGGAAAAAAAGATTGGATTTCAAAGCTTGCAAGAAAGCATTGATACCACAACAAGTGGTGGTAAATTGATTTTTCATATTTTTAGTGCATTGGCTGAGTTTGAGCGTGATGTTATACGTGATCGAACAAAAGCAGGGCTTGTTGCAGCTAGAGCACGGGGACGTGTAGGAGGTCGCCCTGCGTTATTAGCGCCAAAACAAATCAATCGATTAAAAAAATTGTATGATGCACGTAAAAATACAGTTGAAGAAATTTGCAAAATCTTCACTATTAGCCGTCCTACTTTTTACAATTACATTAATCAGGCAACCGGCAAAATGAAAAAGAGAGTAGCAAAAGGTATAAAACGTGGCAGAAAGTCTAAAAATTAACCTCCAAGTGGCGGCTCATCGCAGAGATCTTAGCGTAGGGCC
>Ga0070740_10003908_pt1 | contig 15206 bp, 12 predicted proteins | sample Coa_R2_FD_67286 | JGI IMG/M metagenome (GOLD analysis project Ga0070740, IMG submission 67286) | Surface soil microbial communities from Centralia Pennsylvania, which are recovering from an underground coalmine fire - Coalmine... | ecosystem: Environmental > Terrestrial > Soil > Unclassified ... | reverse complement strand
GATCGCCACGACCCTTCTCGAGGCGCCTGGTTTCGCTTCCGGATTCCGAGATCGGGGGGCCTCTGGCGCGATTGCGGGGTGCCGAGGATGCGCTGATCGGGGCCCTGCTCAGAACACCACACGCGGAGCATGGCCTTGAGGTCCATGGTTTCGACGCGCCACCGCCGTGGGAAACGGTCAGGGTATTCGCGCGATGGACTATCGACATGGACCGCCGGGCGGGAGATCTGTTCCGCTCGCTGGATCGAGACGTCAGGAGGAACGTGCGCCACGCGCGGGAGTCCGGGATCACGGTGATGCAAGGCGACACGATCGATTTTGTGCGGCGTTTTCATGTCCTTCACGTGGACACGCGCAGGCGGCTCGGCCTTCCTCCCCGACCTTTCGCCCATCTCCACAACCTCCACCGGATCTTTCGCCCCCACGACGCTATCGAGGTTCGCATCGCAACCCATCGCGGCAAGGATCTGGCGGCGCTTTTAATTCTGCGCGACGGAGACGCCGTGTACGCGAAGATGAACGCGCGGTGTTCGGATTGCCCTTCGGGCGCCAATCATCTCCTGTTCGCGGACGCTCTGGATGATTACGCGGGACGCGTGCGGACGCTGGACCTGGGGCGAGTTGACATTCGAAACCGCGGCCTGGTCGAGTTCAAGCGGCGCCTCGGCGCGGTTTCGACCCCGCTTCCATATGCGTACTTTCCCCGCGCGCCTCGAAACGTCAGTTCCGAATCGCTGAACGGAAGCGCCCGTGCGATTTCGCGCGTGTTGCGGCACCTTCCGCTCTGGACCACTCGAGCGCTCGGCAGGGTTGTCTACGGATTCCTGGTATGACCCGTTACCTCGCGATAACTCCGGCCAAGGACGAGGAGAGATTCCTGCCCGGTTTGGTTGCTTCGGTGACCTCGCAGAGCATCAGACCGGAGCGCTGGATCCTGATCGATGACGGCTCGACCGATGCCACTTCCGCAATCGTCGATGAAGCCGCGGCAAAGCACGCCTGGATCGAGGCACATCATCTTCCGGTGAAGCGGCGCGAGGAGGGCGGCGAGTCCGTGGTGATGCGGTTTCTGCCCGCGGAAGTATGGGGAAGATACGACTATATCCTTCGCCTTGATGCGGACCTGTCTTTCGGTCCCGACATGGTGGAGCAGTTGATGTTTGAGTTCGGGCGCGACTCCTTGCTGGGAATTGGGGGGCCGGTTCTGCTCGAACCGCGGGGATCCGACTGGAAGGAGATAAGAGTGCCGCGCTTTCATACGCGCGGAGCGGCGAAACTCTACTCGCGCGAGTGCTTCGCGGCGATCGGCGGCCTGGACAACGGGCTTGGATGGGACACGATCGATGAAGTGCATGCGATGATGCGTGGATTTCGCACCCGCCACTTCCGCCATATCCGCGCCTTTCACCATCGCCCCCAGGGCTGCGCATCGGGCGCCTGGCGCGGGCGACTGGTTGCGGGACGCGCCGCGTATCGGATCGGCTACTCGATGCTGTACCTGATGGCGCGCGCGGCTTGGACCGCGACGCGCAGCCCGTTCATCGTCGGGAGCGCGCTGATGATCCTGGGCTACGTCCAGGAATGCCTCACCTCGCCGAGCAGGCCGGCGCGGGAGCGGACTCGGTTCGTGCGTCGCCAGCAGCTTCGGCGGCTTTTCATGATGGAGTCGCAATGGCGCTGAATGCCGAAACAATTGGTGAAGGCACACTTCAGATGGAAGTTGATGCACCTGTTGAGACCGGATTGTCCAACGATCCGCTCAGCTTCTGGAAGCTGCCGGTGGAGCTGTCGGCTCCGCTCACCGCATCCTCGGTCGCGTCTGAGCGGGTGATACGCCACTATCTGTTCGAGGAATACCTGGCGGAACGGGAGCGGCGGCCCTCGCCCAAGCTCTTCCTTTACTATCGAATCAAGGGTTTCATCCCGGTCGGCCTGCGCCATCGAATCAACGCGCTCGCGATCCGGGCGCGCCGGCAACTCAATTTTCCCCACTGGCCGTGCGAAACGGCGCTGCTCGACTTCTGGAGAGAATGGCTGCGCGAAGGCCTCCGAACCCTCGGAATCGAGGACGCGCATCATATCGGCTTCTGGCCCAACGGATTCCGCTGCGCGATCGTGCTTACCCACGATATCGAAAGCCCGATGGGGCTCGAGCGGATCCGCCGAATGACGGATCTGGAGGAGAGATACGGCTTCAGGTCGGCGCTGAATTTCCCGCTCAACCAGTATCAAATCAACTGGCTTAGGCTGGACGATCTGAAGCGGCGGGGTTTCGAGTTCGGGGCCCATGGCCTCGCCCATGACGGGCGCCTGTTCCGCAGCCATCAGGATTTTCGGCAACTGGCTCCGGTGCTGGAGCGATTCGCGCGCGAGCAGGACTTCCGGGGATTCAGATCTCCGTCCACCCTGCGGCGAGCCGATTGGATCGCGGAACTCAGCTTCGACTTTGACAGCAGCTTTTCCGACACGGATCCGTATGAACCGCAGCCGGGCGGATGTTGCAGCGTGTTTCCGTTCTTCCTGGGCAACCTGGTTGAGCTTCCCTACACCGTCCCCCAGGACCATACGCTGATTCATCTCCTGCGCCGTGAACCGCTGCCGGTATGGACCGCCAAGGTACGCTGGATCGCATCGCTGGGCGGAATGATCCTCACCCTCACCCATCCGGACTATTCGGGCAAAGAACCGCACCTGTCGGCATACGAGGAACTGCTCAAGCGCCTTTCGGACATCGAAGGCGGATGGCGCGCGCTTCCGTCAGAGGTCGCGGCGTGGTGGCGCGAGCGGGCGAGAATGCGGCTTTCGATCAAGGACTCCACTCCCGTTGTCGAGGGACCGGGCAGCCAACGGGCGGTGATTAGACGGCTCAGCGAGGAGCCGATGGCCATTTGAGGAGCGAATCTGTTGCGAGCGCTGATAATCGCCTATACCGAGTACCGTCACGACGGGCGCGTCAAGCGGCACGCCGAGGCCCTCGCTCAACGGGGCGATCATGTGGACGTGATATGCCTCGATCCGGCGGGAAGCCTCAACGGCGTGAACATCCTCGGCCTGGGAATTCCCCGCTACCGCGGCGCGAGCCGGCGCAGCTACATCAGCAACTACGTTCGCTTCTTCGTGCGCGCGACCGCGCTCGCGGCGAGAATGAGCGTTCGCCGCAGGTACGATCTGGCGATCGCGTGCACGATGCCCGACGCGGTGGTGCTATGCACGCTGCCCCTGCGATTGACCGGCACCAAGGTGATTCTCGACGTGCATGACACGATGCCGGAGCTGTACCGGGACAAGTTCGGAGGGCGCAGAGGAGCGCTGGGAGCGAGACTCCTTATGTTCGAGGAGCGACTGAGCGCGGCCTTCGCGGACAGGATCCTGGCGGTCCACGAACCCCATCGCCGGCGCCTGGTGCGATCGGGAATCGAGCCGCGCAAGATCCATGTGGTGATGAACTCGCCGGATTCGCGGATCTTCAATGACCGCGCGCTCGGCTCGCGCCGCGATCGGCATTTCACGATGATCTGCCACGGCACGCTGACCAGGAGGCTCGGGCTCGACGTCGCGATCAAGGCGGTCGCGTTGCTCCGGGACAGGATCCCGCCGCTTCGGCTGAAGATTGTCGGCGACGGCGATTATCGATCCGAGGCGATCGCGATTGCGACGGCGCTGGGCCTTTCCGATCGGGTGAGCTTCATGGATCCCGTGCCGATCGAAGAGCTGCCCCAGGTGCTGGCGGAGGCCTCGGTGGGGCTGGTTCCGAACCGGGCGAGCAGCGCCACGCACCTGATGCTTCCGGTCAAGCTTCTCGAATATGCCGCGCTCGGCATCCCTTCGATCGCGCCGCGGCTGCAGACGATCGAGCGCTACTTCGACGGCGACTGCTTGCGGTATTTCGAGCCCGACAACGAAACGAGCCTGGCGCAAGCAATCTCGGACCTCTATCACGATCCCGAATTGGGCCGTTCGATGGCGGTCAAATGCCGGAGCGTCGCTTGCCGCGTGAGCTGGGAGACGCAGCGGGTCGTGCTGCTCAATGCGGTCAATTCACTGATTTCCGGGAGGAGCCCGGAAGCCGGCAGTCGCGATGAAGCGGAGGCGTTGACGCGCCGCGGGATCGAGGAAAGCAGCCATTCCCTGGAATGAGTCAGGAGACGTAACGATGACGAACGGACCGAACAAACATCCTCGTGACGAACGCAGCACCCTGGTGGTCGGCATCGGCGAAGTCGGCGGCGCGCTGGCGGACGCACTCGAACGCAGCCGCAACGTTCTGCGCCATGATCTTGAAAGAATCGACTTCGACTGCGCAATCGGCGTGATGCACGTGTGCATTCCCTTCGCTTCGCCATCGCAGTTCGAAGACGCGGTTCTGGGATACGTCGACCGATTCAAGCCGGAGCTAACGATAATCAACAGCACCGTGATCCCCGGGACCACGCGCGCGATCGGCGCCAAAAGCGGAGGGCGCGTCGCCTACAGCCCCGTCCGCGGCAAGCATGCGCACATGGTAAAGGACCTGTTCAAGTACACGAAGTTTGTCGCCGCAGCCGACCCCGAGGACGCCGGGCTTGCCGCGGCGCATTTCTCGCAGGCGGGGTTCCGCACGCGGACGATGAGCAGGGTCGAGGGTCTTGAACTCGCCAAGCTTGCGGAAACCACATACTTCGGGGTGCTGATCGCCTTCGCGCAGGAACTGAACCGGTACGCGGAAACGCTGGGAGTCGATTATTTCGAAGCCACCGACTTTTTCGAAGAAATAGATTTCCTGCCGCGCACCCGCTACTACCCCGGCTTCATTGGGGGTCATTGCGTGATACCGAACATAAGGCTGCTCAGGCAGGTGAGAGATTCCGATCTGCTCAACGCCATTCTCAGCTCGAACGAAATGCGCGCGGCGGAATTGGCCAAGGCCGCTCCAACTGGCGAGCGCGACGACTCGCAACGGGCCGCCTCTCGCTCGGACTGAATCCGTCCCGCCCCAGTCAGCGCGGGGCTTCAGGGGCGAGCTTGCCGGTCAAGGCAGAGGCTTTTTCCGCGAGACCGGATGCGACGACGTAGTCATGTTCCGCCAGAGCGCGGTGGGCGGATCGTGCAAACCCGCTCGCCTGGTCATAGGTGGCTGCATCGGTGGGCCCGAGCTTGCCGCGATCGATCGCCGACAGGCGGTGATCAACGTTGTCAAGCAGCCTCTCCGCGCTTGCGCGGGAGTTCTCTTCCCCCGCCAGGGTGAGCGAAGGCGGAGGAGGGGCCGGCGCGCTGTGCGGCGGTTCCTCCTCCGCATCCGCGGGAGCGCGAGGAGTTCGGTCATATCGTCTGCGCGTCACCCGTCGCGGGCCGTCCGCCGCAGCCGGAGCGGTTGAAGCTACATAGGTGCCGGCGGGCGATGGACGGGCGGGAGGGCCCGGCTCGATCGGCGTGAACAGCGGCCAGCATCCCGCCATCGCAATCACCGATATCACCACCATCGGGACCGCAACCATCCTACGCATGGTAGCTCTCCTGGGGCGCGAGCATCGAATCTCCGGCCTGGGACTGAATCGGGAGTCTGATTCGAACCGTAGTGCCCTGATTCACCTTTGATTCGACATCCATGGTGCCCTGGTGCAGATCGATTGCGCGCATCGCGAGCGACAGGCCGAGCCCATTGCCGTTTTCCTTGGTCGTGAAATACAGGTGGAAGATCTGTTCGAGATGCTCGGGCGGTATCCCATAGCCCTGGTCCTGAACCGTTAGCTCGACATACTCGTCGGCATCGACCACGGTCCGGAGCGTCAGGACCCCGCCGGAAGGCATCGCTTCGACCGCGTTGGCGACGACATTGCGAACCGCCTCGCCGATCAGGCTCCGGTCCAGTCTCATCGGCGGACACATCGGATCGAGTTCGAGTTTGACCTCTATAGCGGGATTGTCGATGGCGGCCGCGATATCCTCGACGAGGTCGTTGATGGAGGTTTCGGTAAGTTTCAGTTCCTGCGGGCGCATGAACCTCAGAAGCGCGTTCATCGCGGAATCCAGCCGGGCCATCTCCCGGCGAACCGATTCGAGCCGATCGCCGACGGGAAGTCCTCTTTGGGCATCCTGGCTGAGCAGTTCAAGTTGAAGGTTCATGGCATTGAGAGGATTGCGCAGTTGATGCGCGACGCCGGAGATCAGCGCGCCAAGGCGAGCCAGTCGACCGGAATAGTTCACCACGCTTTCGAGCTTCTGGACGGGATCCAGATCGCGAACGACCACGAGGAGACCGGGAGGCTCCGGACCCTGCCCCAGCGACGATATCGAAACCAGAAACCGCGAGGTGCCGCTCCCGTTCTTGAGCTCAATCGCGACGTCGTGGACCTCGCTCCCGAGTGCATACGCGGTCGATGTCATCTCGGTGAGCGGATGGGATTTACCGAGCAGCAGCGCGAGCGGCTTGCCCTCGGCAAGCCCTCCCGCAGGCAGTCCCAGCCGACCCTGAGCTTCCGCATTTGCGAAGAGGATCGAGCCCCTGCCGTCAAGGAGCAGGATCGCATCGCTGATGGTGCGGAACACGCTGAAGAACTTTCCGCGTTCGGCCTCCCATTGGCGGCGGTCCGCGCTGATCCGGCGGGAGAGTTGGTTGAACTTGTCGGCAAGGGTGCCGAACTCGTCGCGGCGCGCGATGGCCAGACTGACTTCGTCGTCGCCGGTTGCGAGCTGTTCGACCCCGGTCGTGATAGCGAGGACAGGATGGAGCAGGAGTCGGCTCAACACCATCGCAACCATCAGGCCCAGGGCGATCGCAAAACAGCCGATTTTGACGATTTCGTTGACCGTGTGGCGGACTTCCGAGGCGATCAAGTCGGTGGAAAGGCCGACCTTGATCACTGCGAAGGGGCGATGGTTGATTTCGACGGCCTTGCTGGTTTCGTAAACCCTGCCGCTCCACAAAAGCCAGAAAGGCGCGAGCGGCCACCATCTTCGGACCGTCCGTGTGAGATCATCGAACGGATATGTGGGCGGCGCATCCTGCGACTCGGGCGCGGCGAGAATCGTCCTGCCGTCGGTGCCCTCGATTCGCAGGTAGCAAACCCCTTTGCCGAAGGCGCGGGAGGCGCTCAGGAAGGCCTGAAGCGACGAGGCGCGAGCGATTGCATCGGCCGGATCGCGGGAAGCGTCGGAGACCAGCACGGCGCGCATCTGCTCGAACGTCTGCGCGACGAGCAATTCGCCGGACCCGCCCAAATCGCCGACCATCAGGCGCGTGGCGCGGCCTATTTCAAGAGCGCTTACAACGACGATGGCCAGCGCGAGCAGCACGGAACAGATTACGGCGACTTTTCCGCGTACGCTCACCATGATCGTCTCCGCAAGCCGGCTCTGAATCTAGGCCGGCTCGGTCTGGGTTCTGGGCTGATACCGCTCCAGACGGTTGTAGAGGGTTTTCAGGCTGACCCCGAGAATTTCGGCGGCGCGCGCCTTGTTCCCGTTGACGAAGTGCAGCGTGCGTTCGATCAGTTCGCGCTCAACTTCGTCAAGCGAGGAGCCGAGCGTCACCTCGAAGACCGCGCCCCCGGCGCGCGCGGGACGGGTTATCTCCAGCGGAAGATCCGCCGCGGTGATCAGCGGGCCGGAGGTGACGATCAGAGCCCGTTCGATGACGTTGCGCAGTTGGCGGACGTTCCCGGGCCAGTAATAGTTCCTCAAGAGTTCCATGCAGGCGTTGTCGATCCCCCGCACGCTTTTGCCCTGCACCGAGCCCGAGAGGTCCTGGATAAATCGTTCCGCCAGGACTGGGATGTCCTCGGGCCGTTCGCGCAGGGGCGGCAACTTGATGGCGAAGACGTTGAGCCGGTAGTAGAGGTCCTCCCTGAATCTGCCTTCTCTAAGGGCCGCCTCGAGATCTCGATTGGAGGCGGCGATCACGCGGACGTTGGTGGTGATTTCGGTGGTGCCTCCGAGCCGCCGGAACCTGCACTCCTCGAGCACTCGCAGCAGCTTCGCCTGCAGCTCGACCTTCATCTCGCCGATCTCGTCGAGCAGCAGGGTCCCGCCCCTGGCAAGTTCGAAGCATCCTTCGCGGCGGTGATCGGCGCCGGTGAAAGCGCCCCGCTCATGACCGAACAGCTCGCTCTCCATGAGCGTATCGGGCAGAGCGGCGCAGTTGATCGCCACATACGGTCCTTTCGCGCGACTGGAACGATTGTGAATTGTCTTGGCGACGACTTCCTTTCCGGTTCCGCTCTCGCCCAGGATGAGGACCGAGGCGGATGTCGGCGCCACCTGATCGATCATCGCCATCACACGCTTCATAGAGGGTGACGTGCCGATCAGATCTCCGAGTTCGCCCGCCCGCATCAGCCGGCGGCGCAGCAGTTCGTTTTCCTCGCTGACCGAGATGTGGCTGACCAGGTTTCCGAGCAGATGCTTCAAATGGGCGATATCGACGGGCTTGGAAAGATACTCGTAGGCGCCGAGCTTGATCGCCTTTACCGCGTCGGGAATCTCACCTTCGCCCGATATCACAATGGTTAGTACGTTCTGCCCCCGTTCCCGCATCTCGCGCAGGACCGAGAGCCCGTCGGCGCGGGGGAGCCTGAGATCGAGCAGCATGATATGAGGGTCGTAGGAGGAAATCGCGGAGAGCGCGGCGACGCCGTCTTCCGCGGTAGCGACCTCAAAGCCCCACGACGCAATCAATTCGCGCCACGCCTTTCTGGTAGAGGGATCGTCTTCAACAACCAATATTCGCTTCGCACCCATTTCCTTCTCACCACACAAGACCAATCCTTCCAAATAGTAACTCAGGATCAAGGAGAAGCCTCAGTTAAATGTGCGACTTTGCTCCCAAAGCGCGCCGTGCCGTGACGCGCTTTCACTAGCCAAAAATGGGCTGCTTATGGCGTCACGCGATCCCGAAAGCGCGTCGCACGAAAAAGGATGAAAAATTTACAATCTACCCGCCTGAGCCACGAAAAAACCCCAACCATCCCCGAAACCAGCCACAACGGTATGTACCTTGCTGTCGCGCGTGCCAGCCTCTTCCATCGAAAGGACGACCGAGTGCGTTTTACAAACTCATCCTGAAATGCGACTTGCCCGCCCACATCCACGACCGCTGAAGACTGCTTTGTACGTGTCATGGCGCATCGGGATGCTGTTCGGCTCGGCCGGCATCGCGGTTGCTCTCCTGGAAAATGGCGCGATGTTGAATTTCTCGTTCCGCCCAATCCGCTCCGTTATCTCATGGGCTCTGATTCCGGCGGGCCTGGCGCTGCTGATTGGCGGCCCCGCCTTCGCGTCACATCCCGGCCGTGAGTTCTATCTAGATTGCGCGGGCAGTGATTCATCCTCGGGGACGTCGCCAATTTCGCCTTGGAAATCCGTGGCCAGGCTCAATGCCGAACGCCTGCTTCCCGGAGATACCGCGTACCTCAAACGCGGATGCCTGTGGCGGGAGACGCTGATACCGAACGGCGACGGAGCGCAGGGCCTCCCGATAACGATTACCGCGTACGGCGACGGCGATCCGCCGACCATCGACGGAGCAGACCCCGTGACCGGATGGAAGCGGGTTCCATCCTCGAACGGTCTGTTCATGGCTCCTTTGGGGAGGAAACCGGCGAATGTTTACGTACATGACGCCGGCGGCTGGGGTCTCGACGAAGCCTCTTCGCTCGGCGCGTTGTCGCCAGGGTCTTGGTTCTGGGAACCCGGAATTTTGTACGTTAAGCTGGCGGACGGAACGAGCCCCGAAGCCCATCGAGTCGAAGCGGTTACGAGACCGCGCGGCGTCTTCGTTCAGGATCACGGCCATATCGTCGTCGACCATCTTCGAACCATCAGGACCGGATGCTGGGGAATAGAGATGCTTGCGCGTGCCCCCGAACGCAACATCGGCTCCGTGATCAGCGACAATATCGTGCTTCAGAACGGAACCAATCTTGTCGACAAGGGAGACTACTGCAACGCCATATATATCAACTACGCGATCTCGCCCGTCGTCGCACACAACATCGTGAGCTACGCAGGAGGTCACAACGCCGTCAACGTCCAGAATGCCCGGCACATCCGCATCCTCGACAACGACGTGAGCCAGTGGAACCACAACGGTCTCGACACCAAGATGTCCGTCGACGTCGTGTACCGGGGGAACCGCGCGCACGACGCGCCCGGAGGAAACGGCATCTATTCTGAGGCCTCGTCCGACATCATCGCGGACCACAATGTGATCTACAACATTGGGGGAGGGGTCAATGGGGGTTCGAACGGAGTTCACATCGATTATCGAACCGGCGGCCGAGTAATCATCGCGCACAATTCGATCTACAACACTTTCGGCGGAATCTATCTTCTTTGCCCCGCGAGCGCGAAGGCGAATGCGATAAGCACCCGCTCCGGCATCGCGCTGACGGCGCCGGCGGACGGCGACTACGACTACAACATCCTCGGCTCGAACGGGCGGATTGAAATCGGGCGAAGGATAATCTCCTTCGAGCAGTGGCGCCGGATGACGAACCATTCCCACGATCTGGCAGTCGATCCGATGTTCACGGCACCCTCGAAGGGCGATTTCGCGCCGCTCCCGGGTTCGCCATGCGTGGGTGTTGCCAGCGACCTCGCCCTCCCGATAGATGGGCAAAGCCGCGATGCGGGAGCAGTGAACTCGCGGCCAAGGAATTGACTTCCGCTCCCTGGAAGAATTTACAACCCACGATCGGAAGCGGTGTCCGCTACGTTGATGGCAGGACTTGTCATAGCTGCGCCAACCCGCAGCAAACGGATCACGACGACTAGCACGCTAATTGCTCGAATTGGCGCCGAAGTCGGTGAATCTCGGCTCGCGCAGTGATCCGCGGACGGCACCGCATCGCACACACAGCGGGGAATCGTGATCAAAGAGGCATTGGTAAGGCTCGGGGGATGGCGTGCGCCGATCTTGTTCGGCGGTGCCGGCGATTTCGATCGCTGGAAATGGCTGGCGACTCACGCGCTGGATGGTCCGGTGCGAACACTTGATGCCGGTTCTGGCCTCGGCGCTTTTTCCTTCCATGCAGCACGGCACGGCAACGAGGTGGTCGCGATCTCCTTCGTCGACGTGAACAACCGGAAGGCGCGGCGACGCGCGGCGATCCTGGGATTTGACAGAATCACTTTCATAGACGGCGACCTCCGGGAATTGGATCGGATGGCGCCGTCGCTTGGGCAATTCGATCAGGCCTTCTGCATCGAAGTGATCGAGCATGTCCTGAACGATCGGAAGCTGCTCCGCGACATCGCTTCGCTTCTCAGGCCCGGTGGACGGCTCCTCCTTTCCACCCCCTACAGGTTCCATCGCCGCATGGTAGACGAACGAATCTCGGAGGTGGAGGACGGCGGCCACGTGAGGTACGGCTACACTTTCGAGGAATTGCGGGAAATGTTCGCCGAGAACGATCTCCGGATCATCTCGGAGAGCACGATAACCGGCGTCATCACCCAGCAGATCGACAACCTGATGCGGCTGATCCGGCGGTTGACTCCGAACGATCGCACGATGGGATGGCTGGCTACGTTTCCGCTTCGGCTTCTACAACCGTTCGACCGTTCCGCTACGAGGCTTCTTCGCTGGCCTCCGCTCTCAATCGCAGTAGTTGCGGTCAAACAGATCGGCGAGCTTCGCGCGGCGCCCCGGGGGACACCTCCTTCGATGCCCGCCAGTGCCACACGGTCCTCCCATTACAGTGCATCATGAACAGCAGACGCTACATTGCCATCACCCCGGCGCGGGACGAGGAACGTTTCCTTCCGGACATGGTCGATTCGATGGTCCGGCAGACCGTACTTCCGGCAAAATGGATCCTAATCGACGACGGCTCGACCGATCGCACGGGTCAGATAATAGACGCGGCTGCCGCTCGATATCCCTGGATAGAGCCGATACATCTCGCGGGGAGAACCAAGCGTGCGCCTGGCGGAGAATCGGTAATCATGAGATTTCTTCCGCGACACCTGTGGCGCGAGTTCGACTACGTTGTGCGCTTCGATGCCGATCTGCTCTTCGACCGCGACTACATCGAACGCCTCATCGTGGAATTCGAAAAAGACCCCCGACTTGGAATCGTAAGCGGATGCCTCATCGAACCGCGGCGAGGCCGGTGGGAGCTCAACGTACTGCCGTCATTCCACACGCGCGGACCGAGCAAGGTATACTCGACGCGCTGCTTCGAAGCGATCGGAGGCCTGGAGGCGGGTGAAGGCTGGGACACGATCGACGAGGTCAAAGCCATCATGTGCGGGTTCACGACCCGCAATTTCCGCCACATCACGGCCTATCATCGCCGCACCACCGGCAGCGCGCGGGGAATGTGGCGGGGACGATTCGGACAGGGTCGCGCAGCCTACTACGTCGGCTACTCGCACCTGTTTGCGATGGCGCGGGCGGTTCGCCAGCTCTTCGATTCGCCGCCGTTGGTGGGCTCGATAATGTTTCTCGCAGGCTTTTATTGCGGCTATGTACTTGGTCGACCGCAGGTCGCCGATCGAGACCTCATTCGTTTCGTCCGCCGCCAGCAGATCCGGCGGCTGACTTTCCGCGATTCAGTCTGGCAATAGTTTGTATAGGTTTCGCACGGCTTCGGGCCCGGGTGCGAGGGGTTTCGTGTCTTCCGACGTAAGCATGGCGTTCGGATGGACATCCGGGATCATTAGTCCTCGGTGCGTTACCTGTTCTTATTCGATACTCAGGACACTTCGTTTACATTCTTCGCTGACACATTGCGCCCTGGCTGCTTCCCTTAGGCCACCTTGGCTGCCTGTGGATACCGATTGCACTTTTCCGTTGAGTTCATATTGACAACCACTGACTATCTAAGGTAATCCTGCTCGCGCCTGTCGTTCCTGGATTTCGATACCCTCTGAACTTTTCCGGTAGGCACGTGTGAGGAACGTGGCGGCGTCGGCCGCCGCGGCGGAACGGGTGCGGCCTTTCGCACCGGGAGGTAGATTGTATCGTGAGTTACGCAAGGAGAGTTGTCGACGTTCTGGCAGGAAGATGGTTTGGCGCATTGATTCTCACCGGCCTCATTCTTTTGTGCCCCCGAGACTCCCACGCCTGGGTGAACATCACGTATCCGGCAAATGATTCTACGGTCAGCGGCACAATCACGGTCAAGGCGTCGGTCACGAACGACTACTGGTCGCAGCTGGTCATTGACGGCAAGCCGGTGGCCTCTTCTTCAATCGGAAACGTTTCCTTCCGATGGGACACCACCACTGTTGGGGACGGCGCACACTGGGTCGTGGTAAAGGGCTATCCGAGCGGAAAACCGGCCAATTCCTCTGACAAGGTAATGGTCAGCGTCCTGAATCATGCCGCCCTGGACCGTTCGATGCATTTCAGCACCAGGCCCTCGAGTTGGCCTTTGCCAAACGGCAGTTGGTGCGCCCAGGTGATCCCGTGGGAAAGCGAGATGGTGCCCAACAACACAGGAAACAATAGCACGAAACCCAGCCAGGGCCAGCTCGATGCGTATGTGGCGAACGGATATGCGTCGAACGTTTACGACGGGCAATGGGCGTTCGCGAGGGTAAACGGCCAATACACCGGCACGACGGACATGATCAATCGATGGGCGGCGTGCAAGTGGGGGATCGAAGAGGACGTGGTCCGCGCACAGGCGCTGGCGGAACATTGGGACTGGGACCAGAACCGTCCGGGCGACAAGCGGACCTCGTATTCGCAGTGTGTGAACGGAAGCTTCACCAGTCTGTGGAACTTTCGATGCTCCAATTGCTGCTATCAAACATGGAGCCTCTATCAGACCAAGGTCTTCTACAACTGGCAGACGTGGCCGATGATCCTGAATTCGACGGCGTTCGCCGCCGATTTCCGCTACGCGGACCAGCGAAGCTGCATGAACGGGGACAAGAAGGACTACTTCGCCCAGTTTCCGTCCTACAATGGACATAACTATGCCGCGGACATCGCCAGCGGCAATCTCGACACGATCCTGTGGGGGTGCATAGGAGCGCACTATTCGGGGCGATGGTACAACGGAGCATCCAACTGGGGCGCAATCTGGTACATCAACAAGGTGAAGACCCTGCTGGCGGAGAAGCGATGGAAGCAGCTCTGGCCTTCGGTCAACTGGCCAGACTAGAGCGGCCGGGTCTATCAGACTCGGGACGCGCAGGAGGCGATCGCCGCCGCCACGGGCGGCATCGCCTCTATCCTCCTCTTCCGCTCGCACTCCTCATTTTCGATCCTGAGGAGTCGCGCCCGCTCGGCGACCGCCCAGCAAAGGACGAAGGCGACGCCCGTCGCGTAGTGACAATCGCCCGCTCCGCTCTCTACGAAGTTGAGAATCAACAGGGGCAAGATGACGAGGAGAGCGATCGGCTTGAGGCCCCAGGGGTCATCCTTGCGCCTGAACAAGACGAACCATGGCCTCAGCATAATGAACAGCCATAGGAGGAATGCCGGAATGCCCACGCCGATCATATGGGAAATGTAGTTGTTGTGCAGGGAACTCCGTGGGCCTTCATCCCAGGGTCCCCACCACAAGGGGAAATACCTTAGTTGATAGATTTCTCCCTCCACCTCGTAACCATAGCCGAGAATCGGAGAGTCTTTGATTTGCTCAATCGAATATTGCCAGACGTCCGTGCGGCCGGTCAGCGTGGACACATCGCCCCGCCCGACGTAAGCGCCGATGTCCTTGACGGCAAGCGAAAGGGCGATCGCGGACACGACCGCGAGCGCCCCAACCGCAAAGGCTCCCCGCCATCGACATTTCCAGAGCAGGAATACAACGATGCCGAAGGCGCTCGCTCCCAGAGCCGAACGTGAATCGGCAAGGACCCCGAGGGCGAGGGCTACGAGCAAAAGCGCCGCCAGAATGATCCTGCGCCGCCGTCCGACCCGCCTCCAGCAGGCCAGGGACATTCCGACGGTTACGATGGCGAGCGCGCCCACCTGGTTGGGTTGGGTGAAAATTCCGACGAACCGTGCGATGCCGCCTGACGATTCGCTGGTCGTCCCGGGAATGGGCATTCCGTTGGCATCAAGCATTTCCGGAGAGGCAAAGGTTATCGAATGTGGAAGGACAAGCGCGGCGGCGGCCTGAATCGCCACCACGAGTCCGCACCCGACAAGGAACCTGCCAATCAACCTGGTGACATCGTCCCCGCTCGAGACATCAAGGGCGAGCGCGATCAGAGCCGCGACCAGCAGCATCGAACTAAACGCGCGGCCCAGTGAATACACGGGTGCG
>Ga0070740_10003906_pt1 | contig 15210 bp, 8 predicted proteins | sample Coa_R2_FD_67286 | JGI IMG/M metagenome (GOLD analysis project Ga0070740, IMG submission 67286) | Surface soil microbial communities from Centralia Pennsylvania, which are recovering from an underground coalmine fire - Coalmine... | ecosystem: Environmental > Terrestrial > Soil > Unclassified ... | reverse complement strand
CCGCGAATATATCCAGCGCCTCGGTCGCGTCCTGCGTCCCAAAGAGGGCGAGGCGCTGCTCTACGAACTGATTACCGGCGGCACCACCGAGGAGAGCGTAGCGAAGCGCCGCCGATCCTGAGCCCGGAATCAGCCCTCGCTATATGGCACCACGTTCATCGTCGCCAGCGCCTGGCTGCTGTAGTACACCTGGGTGACACCTCCCTCGACCCGGTTACTGCTGGGGTCTAGCTTGCCCACATAGGCGTAGCGCGCGTTGGTCTCCATATTGTCCAGCAGGGTCAGGGCGTTATTCGAGAGCAGATTCTGAGCGGGCATGGTGACGAGCTGCTTCGCGTCCTGGCGCACCTGTTGCAGCCAGCCTTTGACGTTGTTGAGATCATTGGAGATCTGGATCGCCAGGTGGCTCTGCTCCGGCGTAGCTCCGGGACTATTGACCACGCCGTTGAGGTGGAGATCGATGTGATAGAGGTAGCCCGGCGGCGCCTGCTTTGTCGGATCAAACTCCAGCAGTGCGACCGGCGCAATGCGTGGATTGACGAGGTTTGGCGTGCCCGGCGGCACATCGAGTTGCACATACCGGCTGCCGTCCAGGTAGTCCAGCACACGCACGACCATATTACGCATGCCTTCCGTGTTCTTCTGCTCCCAGAAGTCGCGCGCGCTTCCCGACCATTCCAGCACCTTCTCCGTGTTCCTGAAGAGCCAGATATCCAGTCCCCCGGGCAGTTGAAGCTTGTACAGCTTCGGGTCCTGGGAGAGCAGGTGGCGCAGGTGATCGAGCAGGCTGAAATGCTCCGGGCTCTGGGGATTGGGCGTTTGTGGAATCTCGGCATAGTAGCGCCAGGCCGTGCGATCCAGCGTAGGCGCGACGGGCGCGGGATTGAGGGCCTCCTCGGTAATCAGAAATCGGCTGGCGAGGGCGAGCAGGTTGGTATGGTTGGGATCAGCGTACTGAAGGTGCGCGCTGCCGTTATTGGCAGTGATTTTCCCCAGAGAAATGGGGGCGTTCTCGGAGGCGTTCTGACCGCCCAGCAGCCAGGCGTAGTACGCATTGCCGCTGGCCGGGGCCTGGAGGTTGTGCAGGTCAACAATCACCTCATCGTTCTCGCCGTTATTGGTATGCTCAGAGACCGCGCCGCTGTTGGCGAAGAAGACCTGGCCGACGCTCTGAGCGCTCGCAACGGTCCCGCCCCGGTGCGTGAGCCAGTAGATGCCACCCACGCTCGAGGTCAGAACGAGCAGGGCCAGCGCCGCCAGCAGAGCGAGCCAGAGCGGGCGGCGTTTTTTGTCCGCGAACAGACTCGACCAGAAGGCGGGCGGCAGGGGACGGTGGGCAGGACCCTTCTGGGGTGGACTCTGCGCAGGCGTTTGGGGAGACGCCTCTGCCGGCGTAGTACGCACAGGTTCGCCGGTGACGAAGGGATTGGTCGCGTTCTGCGCGGGAGGACCTTCCAGCGGCCTGCTCGGCGTGCTGAACGAGGGCACGACCGGCGTGGCGGAGTACGCAGGCGGCGTCTGGGCGGCGGGGGGCGAAACGGGCGAGCGCGCGGCCTGGGGCAGACTTTCAGGTTGCTGTGCCGATGGCGGAGATGGCTTCTGCCAGAGGCAGGGAAGCGTCGGCTCATAGATGGAGTCTCCGCCGGAGTCCTCTCGCCTGACCGCCGTCTGTGAGAGGTCGGCGGGCACGGGCTGATTAAGCGCCTCGGCCAGCGCGACGGTCATTGCCGCAGCGTTCTGAAAACGCTGAGCCGGGTCCTTCGCCAGGCAGCACATGATGACCTTGCTCAAGGCTGGCGTGACCTGTGGATTCAATTGTTCGGGCAGGGGCGGCTGAGCGCTGACCTGCTGGAGAATAATCGCCGGGATGGTTTCGCCATGAAACGGCAGAGCGCCCGTACACATCTCGTACAGGATCACGCCGAGCGAGTAGATATCGCTCAGGGCGGTGCCCGGCTGGCCCTGGGCCTGCTCCGGCGAGAGATAAAGAGGAGTGCCCAGCCAGGTGTGGCTGAGCGTGCCGGTCGAGCCGCCCAGCAGGCGAGCAATGCCAAAATCGGTCAGAATCGGCTCGCCGTGCGCCAGGTGGGTCGTGTTGTGCCTGTCTAACATGATATTCGCCGGCTTGATATCGCGATGCACCATGCCACGCGAGTGCGCGTAGTCGATGGCCCGGCTGAGGCATGCGAAGAGTTGTACAAGGTCCGCGCCGGAGGGAAAGCGACCCTCGCGCGAGGTATGGCGAATATACTCGGCCAGCGTCCAGCCCTCGATATACTCGATGACCATATAGGCCAGAGGGTTTGCGGTTTCCGGCGAAATGGTGGTTTCAAAGCCGTAGACCTGGACGATATTTGGGTGATGCAAGGAGGCAATAAAACGCGCCTCCCGCATAAAACGATTGAGGAAGTCGGGATCGTCCTGTAAGTCCGCGTGCAGCAGCTTGATTGCCACGTAGCGCTGAAGTCGTGTGTCGTAGGCTTTCCAGACCTCCGCCATGCCGCCTCGTCCCAGCAGTTCGCGGAGCTGGAAATTATCCAGGTAGCGCAGGTTCGTACTCATGCTCTTCTGTCTCCCCTCGTCTGGCTCGTCGCCCGGCCCTACTCCCGCTGCCCTGCGTCGATCAATTTCCTGGAATGTGACAGAGAATCTGGCATTGTTGTTATCTTAGTGGAACAGGTCAATAGGCAATGAAGCGGCCTGCCCGTTTACCGGCTCAAATTTCCTGGGCCTTTTTCCCTTTTTCTGCTATACTACACCCTGCAAGATCGATAATGATAAAAAAGGAGACCCACCGTGCGCTTCAGTTTGCAGGATGTCAAGAGGCAGGTGCGCCGCCGCGATGGAGAACTGACGGTGACGCTGCATTTTCTGCGGCCCGGCGAACTGAGCGCCGAGATCGAGCGGCTGATTGCCTTTCATGAGCAGCGCTGCGGGCAGCCGCGCAAGAACTTCGCGCAGGACGAGGCAGGCGCGCTGGTGGGCGATTATCGCCTGGCCGGTTGCTTGCTTGCGACGCTTAGCGCCTGGTACGCCTGGCGACAGCCCTCCTGGGATGAGGCGCTGCACGATTTGAGTGAGGAGGCGGGGACGGCGCTCACGGAGGACGGGATCAGTTCGCCTGTCTCTCTCCGCCTGGCCCTCTTCGATTATGTCAATGCCCACCACGCCGGCTTTCTGGATGAGCAGACGCGGCCCGCTGCGCTGGAGGCTTTCGCCGCGCCCTACGACCTGACGCTTCCCCAACTTGAATACCTTCTGGCGCTTGATACCGACGACGAGGCCGTACTGACGCGCGTTGCGCAGAGACCGGACGCGGACTCTGTGGCCGCGCTCTATAACCAGTGGGTCTTTGAGGCTGCGCTGTTCAATTCTTCTGAGGTGCGCTTTCTGATCGATTGCGAGGCATTTCTGGCGACTCAGCGAGCCACGACGGCGGGCACGCTGACGGGCCTGGGCGCAGTTGTCAAGCGGCTCTGCTACCTGGCGCGCACGCTGGGCGTGTACTACGACCTGGCCTACGAGGAGACGCCTCCCGGCACACGCTCCACGCTCCTGCGCCTGACGCTCTACGGTCCCCAGGAAACCACCGGTAGCGCTCAGCAGTACGGCCAGCGCCTGGCACGTCTCTGCCGCATTCTTCTCGACTTTGGCCTTGCTCCAGCCTCCCAGCCTCGCACGCGGCGACAGGAGAGCGTGTCCCTGAGCAAGGCTATTCGCCAGGCCGAGGCGACTGTACACTTTTTCCAGCAAGCTTATCGTTTTACAATGGACGCCGCGCTGCTGGCACTTTTGCCCGCGCCGGACCGGCAGAGCGAGATGCCGCGCGGGGCCGAGTCTGCGACGATCTATGACAGCAGCATCGAGCAGTCCTTCGCGGAAGCCTTTGCCTCGCTGGAGCGCACGCAGAGCACGGACGGCTGGCAACTGGAACGCGAGCCGGAGCCGCTGCTGCTCCCGTTGGACAGGGGGAACGCTCCTGGCATCTTCATCCCGGATTTTGCGCTGACGCGCGGGACACGTCGTATTTATGTAGAGATTCTCGGCTTCTGGACGCCCGCCTACCGCGAGCGCAAGATTCAGAAACTGCAACAGCTCAAGGGGCGGGCGGACCTGGTGCTGGCGCTGCCGGTTGAGGCTCATCAGGCTTTCGCCAGCCTCGCGGCGGATTATCCGCTGGTCGAGTATCGCGGCCAGCTTTCCGCCACTCAACTCTTGCGCACGCTCCAGGAACGCTATGATGACTTCGAGGAGCGCCTGGCCGCCCTTGATATAGAGGGTGTGCGCGCCAGGGTGCAGGCGGAGGGATTGGTGCCGGAGCGCGCCTGCTATGCGCTGCTCAATTGCTATCGGCGCTCAGAGTTGGCGCAGGCCGCGAGTCGCGTGCTCCTGCCGGACGCCATCGCCTATACGCCGGGCGTGGGACTCTATGTACCCGACCGGTTGGAACATCTCCACCGCTCATTCGTAGAATGGATAGAAGCACAGGGAAAACGCGAATGGTCCTTATCTACTATCCTGCAGGAATGTAAAACTGGCTGGCCGGAACTGGCCGAATGCGAGGACGCGGCCATTGAAATCTTGCTCTCTTCATGGCCGGAGGTTCAGATCCAGCGGGACTCAATTTTCGAGGCGAAGCTGGTCGTAGAGGCTCTGCGCGAGGAAGAGACGGCAATTGCTCCCCAGGTCGCAAGCCCGGCGGCGCGCAAGGTGGTCCGCGAGCGACGTGCGGGGATGAAGAAGCAGGCGCAGCAAGAGGCGAGCCAGCAGAACTTATGGGAATAATCATCAATGAATGAACAAGAACTGGTCGGAGTTACGCTCGGCAATTGCACGATTGAGCGCGTGCTCGGCAAGGGCGGCATGGCGATTGTCTACCTGGCTCAGCAGGCGCGCCCGATCCGCACGGTTGCCGTCAAAGTCCTTCTGCCCGCCGCGACCGGCAGCGATCCAGATCAACAGCGCATCTTCCTGGAACGCTTTCGCCGCGAGGCCGATACTGCTGCGAAGCTAGAGCATAAAAATATTCTGCCGGTCTTTGAATATGAAGAGGCCACGATCAAGGGCCAACGCCTGGCTTACCTGGTGATGCCCTATATTCGCGGCGGCACGCTGCGCCAGCGCATCGACGAGTACACGCACACCGGTCGGCGTTTCGACCTGCCCACCGTTGTCAGTTATATCAGCCAGGTCGCTGACGCCCTGCATTACGCGCACAGCCTGGGCGTCATTCATCGCGATATCAAGCCGAGCAACCTGCTCTTTCATTCCGATGGCCGCCTGCTGCTCACCGACTTCGGCATCGCCCGCCTGAGCGCAATGCCCGCGCTAACGATGGCGGGCAGCTTTATCGGAACCGCCGAATACGCCTCTCCTGAACAGGTGAGCGCCGGGGAACTGGATGCGCGCTCAGACATCTATTCGCTGGGCATTATTCTCTACGAACTGCTCACCGGCAGCGTACCTTTTACCGGTTCCACACCATTCGCAGTGATGGCGAGGCAACTCCATGATCCCGTGCCCTCGGTACGTGTCGTGCGCCCGGACCTCTCGCCGGCGGTCGAGTTCGTGGTGAAAAAGGCTCTGGCGAAAGATCCAAAGGGACGCTATCAACAGGCCACCGAACTGGCCGCAGACCTGCAAGCGGCGGTCCAGCCGGCCATCGCGCAGCAGGCCGGTCTGCGTCTGGGCGGCAACGCCAACAATAGCGATCCAACCGTAGCGGATAGCGCCTGGCAGCCGCCAGCGCCGCGCGCGATCGGCCCGACCAGTCCAATGCCACGCATCGCCAACACGCCCGTTGCTCAGGTCGCGCCGGTGCAAACACCCCCACTCTCTCCAGCGCAGAATGCAGGCGCGGCCTGGCAACCCGCCCAGGTTCAGATTCCCCAGGTCGAGCTGGACGAGAGCGAGCAGGTGAAGCTCTATCGTCCGAGCCGCCGCCTCTATTTCTATCTCGTTAGCCTGCTTACGCTGGTCCTCCAGTTCATCACCCTGGGCCTGACGCTGCACCAAAACTTGCAGGATGGCGATCCCTCGACGATCGTGCTGGGCGTGCTGCTCGGCAATGCGCTCAACCTGCTCTGCCTGGCCGCGATCGCCTTCACTGGCGTTACTCGCCAGCGCGACATACGTGGCATTTTTCACCGCACGCTCTGGGTGATGGTAGCCTCGCTTGTGCTGAGCGGCTTCTTCATCTCCTACGGAGACTTCTCGCAGCATACCTTGCAACTGCCCCTGGTCTCGTACCTCATCCTGCTGGCCAGCAACATCTTCTCCATTCGCCAGTTGAGCAAAACCGATGCCGCCCACGAACAGATCGAGGTCGCGCCGGTCTTCTGGCGCTCGGCGCTTGTGGGAGCGCTGACCGGGCTGATCCCGCTGATTATCATTCTGGTCTTTGCCCTGGTTGTGCCGCTGCCCTGGATCTCCGGCAGTTCGCTCTTCCTGCGGTTGCTCGGCGTGCTGGTGGTTGGCTTCATCGGCGCGCCCACGCCCGGCGCGATGATGGCGGTTTCGCTCTCAGAGAAGATGTCCTTCCCCACGCTGACGCGCACCAGCGCGATTGCAGGCCTGTTCATGTTCCTGGCGTCCTACGTGCTGGTGCTTCTCATCGGCCTGCTGGTTTCGGGACACATTCTCTTCGCCGCAAACTTTACGCAACAGATTGTGCCCCTGGCAGTCATCATCATGGGACTGATCCTGGGCCTGATCGGCCTGCTGCGCGGCATGCTCGACGCGTGGGTGTATCATCGCGTGATGATGCGGCGAGCATGAGGAAACAGCTTTCGCCAGTCAAAAAACCTGCTACTCGGCAGGCACGATTCGATCCTCCCACCAGCGGTCTATATCCTCGTCGAGGAAACGTTCAGGCACGTCTTTCACGGCAGGCTGTAGAACCTTTTCCGATACCTTGTCCCCTTCTGTGGCCAGACTGGCGAGGTCTGGACGGCGCGCTCGAATAAGGTAGAGGCTATAGGCGCGGCGGATGCCCGAATTCTCTCTCTTTGCCTTGTACGCCTCGTACCATAGCTCACCGGCTTTGTCGTCATAATCGTGCTTGTAAAGCAGCGAGGCGTAGTTATGCTGAATGTCGGGCAGGTCTGCTCCCAAGAGAGGTGTGGGGTACTGTTCCAGAATATAGCGGTAGAGATCCATCGCTTCTCTCTCATTGCGTTCATCTGGCGAGGCGGCCAGGGCATCCGCCAGACCGCGCAGGGCCAGGTAGCGTCCATTTTCATCTCTGGCCGCTTTGTAACTCTTCTTCGCCACCTCGTCCATACGCTGAAAGTCGCCAATCGCGGCCAGCAGCGACATGACCGAGACGAACGAGCGTCGATTCGTGGGCTCTCGCAGAAATTCCTGGACAACCTGTTCCACGGTCTCTGGATCGATAGATGCGCCGCGCCCCTCCTGTTCATTTAACTGCGCCTCCAGGGCCAGCGTGCGATCAAGACGATAAGCAGCGTGCTTGCCCTGCTTCAATGTCACGATTAATTCCCGGGCACGCTCATAGAGATTTTCCACCCGCTTTTTAACGATGAAGTCCAGGTAGTTTTGAATATTGTGGGAATGTCCGGGATCAAGTTTTAACGCCAGTTCGTATAATGCTGTTGCCAACTCTATCTCATCGAAACGTTCGGCGTTGATCGCAGTATTGCCGACCAGAGCCGCGTGACGCTGGGTAAAGTGATCTCCATTAGCCAGAATAAGATTGAGGATTTGCCTGGCATAAATGACTGTATCTTTACGATTAGCAGAGGCTTCAGCAGCTTCTGAATGGACGTACAGATTCTGAAACTGATCCTCTAGAGAAAGGAACCCTGCGGCAGGTTCTTCCTCCTCTTCTTCCGCTCTCTGGAACCAGTACGGCGGCATACCCAGGTATCTCGCCAGGCTGCGATTTACTGTTTCCGCTAAATTTAATTTGGCTCCCCACATCGGCCCGTAACGCGCAGAAATATTCCTCAATTCAAAGTTGAGCATATCGTCATCTCCTTCAGTAGCGAAGCGGCGACATGCTCTTTCGAGCTCCTCGAATACCTGCCGTCTGTCTTTCTTATCATTCTGATTTTTTGCAAGCAAAAAATATTCTTTATAAAAAGGCCGCCAGACATACTGGAGGATACGCTCTTTAAGGATTTTTTGTCGTTCCTGGGAAGTACGCGCTGTTGCCAGCCTGATGCGCAGATCAAGACCGATGGCATTCAGGCAGCGTTTGACCGACCGTGGCGTCAGGACCCGCTCGCCCTCCATTGCTCGCAGGCCAAGCTGGATGAATTGCACATTTTCGGTATAGAGCGTGGCTATCACGCCATTCGAATCGTCGCTATTCCCTGTGGAGCCCGTCATTAACTTCGTGATAAAATGCTTTAAATCCTCATCCTCCATGTCCGGGACTGTCACAGAGTGCTGAATGTACTTCTCAGAGGCAAAATCCGGGTCGATACGGACATTCTCAATATGCAAGGAGTGCTTCTCTATCGTTTTCTTTAGATGTTCCTCCTCGATAGCCAGGACAAAAAAGAGGTTGGGAACGTCACTAAGTTGCTGGATGAAATTGAGAATCTGCCAGACAAAATCAGTAGAACAGCGATCCAGATCATCTATCAGAACGAGCAGGACACAAGATTCATCATTGCTTCCCCGCATTTTCTTCTGGAGAATTTTATCAAAATCTATCAATCTGGAAAGAGTCCGCGCCATTTCCTCTAGAATCGCACTACTCCCGGCAATCGCCGTTGTACTATCCTCAGGAAATGCTCGCTCCCCAATGGCAAAAGCCTCCTCTGCCCAGGCTTGAATCGCCTCCCTGGGACTGCCGGCCAGAGTCGTGAAAATGCGCAGAGCCAGTGTGATCCGCGCGTCCATCTCCTTCGCAAACGGTTCGTATGCAGAAGCGATGTATTCGCAGATTTTGAGGCGCTCACTCACATCTTTTGTTCCTCCGTCTGTTCTCCCGGCCTCCTGTTCAGCGGCTTCTTTTAGCATACGCAACGCAGAACTCTTACCCATCCCCCAGCGTCCATAAACGCCGAACGTCATAGAGTTGGAGATCGGTGCATCGAGCCTTTTCGTATTCCCTCTCAGGGGGCTAACGATGCGCCGGGCTATATGCTCAATTTCCAAGGCAATTGTTTTTTTCCTGTCTCGCCAGAGAAGATCACCCGCAAAGCCTACCGGACGATCAGAAAGATATTCAGAGTAAGATGCATCCATAAAATTATACGCTGTCATGACATTCCCCTCATTTCCTCTGGTTATAACTATCCGACAGGTAATCTTTGCCTCTTCTGGTAATATATTTTCTATCTTCAGAGTTCGAGATAACTTCGTTCATGAAATGGTCGATATTTATCATTTCTTCAACCAACTCATTGAACTCTTTCTCAGGAACTCCTTGCCGACCGGCCTGCTGCTTTAAACTTTGGATTTCTACTCCTCCGTAGTGCGGACTGAGGAGGCGCAGGATTATCCGTTTGCGCTCCTGCCATCTCTCCTGCCGCGTTTGTCTGGGGTTCTGGATTAACGTTTTTTGCCTTTCTCTCCAATTATGAATGGCAACGCTGACCAGGCCCGCAACTTCAGCCGGTGTCTTAAAAAAGCTGACCGTTCTCACCCTTGCTAGTTCGTTTCTCAGATTCTGGATGCACAATCCGGCCTCCCCCTCACCCGTATGAGAATCCCTCATTTCCTGGGGCCAGTCGGCATCTTTATGCAGCAGGAAGATGAAGCGCGGCTTTCCTCGCGCCTTTGCCCTGCGATATTCTCGTTCGGTAATCGAGAGACGGCGCGGGTTGCCCTCCTGCGGAATGTATCCGTAACGCCAGGCAAACAGGCCAACATAAGCCTCGCACTCGTCCACGTCGGCAAGACATTTGTCCAGCGGGCGCTGATCGCTTGCTACGTAATCTTCCATCGCGATAACGTCTTCCTGCATCTGCCTGAGCGCACGATAGACTGCTTCACGAAATTCTTTGAGGTCCGCATAGGTTGAGGAAAGATAGATCTTTGCCATACCTCAAACTCCCAAAACATAGTTGTTTATATAGATTTGATTATTCAATTTACTTCTCTGCTTTTACGGCATCGCTTCACTTTGCTAATCACACATCTTAAAAGGCCAAAAATTCCAAATAGAAAATGACGGTACAAACAAATGAGCATCTGTCAGCTATATTTTTACTAAATAATCAGTACAGAAAGTTGTTGATTGCACGTACATTAACATATCAATATCTACTTGTCAAGTCGATTAATTACACAAGAAGCCATGTATAATTGGGTGCCTGTCACCACTACTCATAGCGTGGAATGGCTAGACAAGGGACAGACAGGCATCCGGGTTCCCGAAAGTTGACGGAAGCAATTACTCAGTATTCCATCAGAAATGGACGCTGTCATCGCGAACGCGGAAGAGCGCGTTCGCCCCGAATAGCCGATGATAGTCTGTTAGAAGAGTTCGGAACACTCCCCGGTGTTACAGTCACGCTGTCATTCTTCGGCTGCACTCCCAGTTTGGAGAAGACGCGCTTGCCCTGGATGAGATCCCATTGCAGGGTGTAGGTTCCGGCCTGTTTTGGAGCCTGCACGCTGGCCTGGAGCAGCTCGCTGGCATTTACTTTGAGGTCCTGCGTGAGCGAGATGGGCTGGCCGGTCGTGACGACGTGGCCCTGGTCGTCGAGCCAGCGATAGACGAGCTGGACGGCGTTCTGGTCGCGCGCCTGCCAGGGGAAGCTGCTGGTGTTTTGCAGCGTCAGATTGACCGTGACGCTGCTGCCGGCGACCATTTGTGCGGGCGTGCTATCGCGGTTGAGCGCGAAGCCATAGGTTACGGGAGCCAGGGGAGCGAACTCAACGCCATCGGCGGCGAGCTGCATGCCATCCTCGCCTGTGGCGTTGGTCAGCACGACGCGGGCGGGGTGCGCGCCGCTGAAGTAATAGGTGCCCAGGCCGATCCACTGCGCGCCGGTGTTGACGTTGCCAAAGGCATTCTGGAAATTGCCCACGTGCTCCTGATCGACCTCGATCCGGTGCTTTACGACGGCATTGGGATGGGCCGGATCGCTGCTATAGACGGTGTAGGAGGTCCAGCCGCTGCTGGCATGATTATCGTCCACAAAGACGCCGACCTCGTAGTAGCCAGCAGAGAGCAGCGAGGTCTGCCAGGTCGCGCTCGCGGTCGCCGCGTGGCTGGTCGTGCTGGTCCAGTGCAGCGAGCCATCGATATCCGTAGCGGCGCTGGCGCGCGTCCATTGTCCCGTGTGGCTCCAGCCGGGAGAGTCGTCATCGACCAGGATCGCGCCGGGAACGAGGGTTTTGCCCTGGCCGCCCAGCAGCGGCACGGGCGTACTGTCGGTGCCCTGCGTCCACAGATTGTGATCGGGCACAATGTTCGGGTCGGCGAAACTGCCCTGCCAGCCGGAGGGATCGGTGGCCTGCCAGGAAGAGGTATAGTAGGTGCCAAAGTGGAGATGCGGCCCCGTCGAGGAGCCGGTGGTGCCGCTGGTACCGATCTGCCACTGGACCCCCACATGCTCGCCCACCGCGACGGTGAGCGCGCTGAGGTGCCCGTAGACGGTAGAAAAGCCGTTGCCGTGATTGATCGAAACCCACAGGCCAAAGCTGTCGCTGTGATTCACCGCGTTGTACCAGCCGGCGCGGGTGATCGTGCCGGCAGCCGCGCTGAGAACCGGCTCGAAGCGCATGCGCAGGTCGTACCCGTTGTGTCCATCATAGCAGCTTGCACCGGGATCGCAGTTGAGAACGGTGGTAGCAGAACCAGTCCAGCGTTTGCCGTCGTAGCGCACAAACACATTATCCGCCGCGTACCAGGGCTTGTCATGATCAAAATAAGAGTTGACGCGCGTTTGCAGCTTCGCGTTGCCATAATAGGGCAGATGCAAAAAGGGCCTGGGATTCTGGGGAAGTTGTTGCCACAGGCTGCTCTGTTGTGTTGACAGGACCAGATTCGCCCGCGCCTGCTGTAAAAATCCGCCGCTTGCCAGACCAACAAACAGCAGGAGAATCAGCCAGGGCGAGGGCAGAACGCGGGCGAGATGCTGTGTGAGCCGTTGCAGGCGCTGTATACAGATTCCGTCAAAAACCGGGTGCTCGTCAGCATCGCTGCTACGCGCAACGGGGGAAAAAGGCAAGCCATTTGATCTCTGATAGTTGGTGAAGCTCTGTCTACGTCTCATCGTTCGTCCTCTCCCCCCGCGTCAGGCGAAGGCAACCACGTGGGTAATGGCCGGCGAAACCCGGGTGGCGCTAGGAACAATCGCGCCGGGCTTCGCGCTCGCCGTCCAGTAGCTCACCGTGCCGCCGAGTTCGGGATTGAGCGGATTGAACGCGGCGAACGTGATCTGCGCGCCGGTAGCATCCCAGGTCGGGTCGGCGCTGATCTGCACGCCCGTTTGCGCGGGTCCCGCGACCGTCCAGGCGCGCCTGCTGCTCACGTCGACCACCTCGATCGCGCTTTTGAGCGATTGCGGGCTCTGGTCGGCTGTGCTCTCGTTGGGATTAGTACGTGCCACAAAGGCAATCTTCTGACCGTCGGGCGACCAGCTCAGGGCGAAGCCGTGCCCGCCGTCTGCCTGCGCCAGAAAACGCTGTGAGCCCCCCTGCGGGTTCATGAGCCAGAGGCCGGCGGGCAGAAAGGGCGTTGGACTGTCGGCCAGGCGTTCATAGGCGAGCGTCTGTCCGTTGGGAGACCAGGTGAAGAGGCCCGCGACGCTGTGCGCGTCGCCGGAGAGTTGCAGGAGATGAACCCGCCGGCCACTGTGAATGTCCATGCGCCAGATGTCGCTGCCCATGCCCAGGCCGGCGCAGGTGGAATAGACGATCTGCGAGCCATCGGGCGAGGGCACAGCATCCACCAACCACGCTGAAGGCACGTGGATATCGATATTGGTAATCGCCCCCGTCAGCGCGTTGATCTCCCAGAGACCGGGATTCCAGCTTCCACCGTTCAGAGGGGCGTCGGGGCCGCGCGGGAACATCGGGCGAAAGAGAAAGGTCTCGCTTGAACCGGGCAGCCAGTGCAGAAAGGTTCCCCCGGCGCTGGCCGGTTGCAGGGTAAGGGCCAGGCGCTGCGCATCAAAGATCCAGACGAACTCCCCATCGCTGCGCGTGCCATCGATCGCCATATAGCGTCCATCGGGCGAAAGCTGGAGAGAGACGATGGTATCGGCGGTTGTCTGCCCGAAGTCGTCGCCAAAGCTCGCCACCATGCGCGGGGTCTCCAGCGGCTGATGATTTGCACCCGCCCGCGCCCGCGCCAGCACAAAGCCCTGTGGCCGCTTCAGCACATAGTACAGATACGGTCCGCCCTGCAAAGCGCGGCGCTCGACACTGTGCGCCGTTTGAGAGGAGCGCGCGGACACAAATAACAGAGCATGGCTCGCCAGCATCGCACAGACAAGCAGGCCGGCCAGCGCCATGCCTGCAAGTATCCTCTGCCCGCCACGTCGGGCCGCTCCCGAATTCAATAGTTTGACTTTTCCTTCGCGCATCTGTGGATACTCTCTTTTCCAGAACCATCACTTCTACGTCTGCCTATTAAATTCTAGCCAGCCCGTATTACACGCTTATGTCTATATGCTAAAAAATATTTACTGGACTGGAGCAATGTTCTTGATCAGAAACGTCTTTTCTCGATCGATTGGAGAAGAACAATATCTGGCTCCGGCTTGATTGAGCCATTGATACAGCTTGAACTTCATCGTAATTTGGAAGTGAGCAGAGATATGCGTTTTCCAGAGTGAAATGTATTCTCGCTTTACATCGAAGGGATTGTAATGATGAACATACCCTGGCCTGCTCTCCTGCTGATCTGCGGGATACTGATTGCCGTCGTCCTCGTTCTGTTCCTGCCGGTTCCGAGTTCGCGAAGAAAAGCGCGCATACCTACCAATCGTCCCCACGTCATTTTCCGCGATGATGATCGATACTGGTATGCTGGCCTCTTTTACAACAACCCGGACGACCCTGCGGTATTTGTCCCCAGGCGCATTGGCTTTGGATGGTCGGTAAATTTCGGCCACCCGCTAGGCAGGCTGTTTATGATTGGCATATTGCTGATTGTGTTGCTGTTCGGAGTTATCGTCCCCCTGCTCTTCTCTGGCATGGCACCCATTGGATGCCATCCGTCTGGATGCCACATGTCTCCATAAGAGGGAGCCGGAGACATCACTGCCGCAGCAACGCTCTTGAGGCGCGCAAGAGCAGGGGATGGTAGGCACACTCGTAGTTGCCGATGAAAGAGACGACCCGACCGCCCCAGCCGCTTTTGAAGCGATAGACGCCGGCCATTGCCTCGTCGGTCTGATCGGTGGCGGGAATGCCCCAGAGATCGTATGTACTTGCCCCGGCCTCTCTGGCCCGGCGCATCGCCTCCCATTGCAGGAGATAGTTGGGCATCAGGTTGCGCCGCGCGTTGCTGGAGGCTCCGTACAGATAGATCGCCTCGCGTCCCAGCAGGCCGACAAAAATGCCGGCCAGCAGCTCACCCTCCGCCCTGGCCAAAAAGAGTTGAGCCTGCCGGCGTGGTCCCAGAACCTGCCAGACCTTGCGATAGTAATCGAAGGTGTGAATGCCAAAGTGGTCGCGCTCGCCGGTGGTCTGGAGCAGAGAGTACCAGGCTCGCAGTTCGTCGAGCGTGCTGGCGACGCGCACCTCGACCCCCTTGCGCGCGGCCAGGCGCACGTTGTAGCGCCATTTCTCCTTCATGCGCGCCAGCAGCGTCTCCTCATCGGATCGGATATCCAGGATAATCGTGCGCAGAGGCTGGACCGGCTGCGTTGCATAAAAGCCAAGTTCGCGCAGGCAGGTCTGGGCGGTCTGCGCGGCGGGAGTGCCGGCCTCCAGGTGAGGCTCAATTTGCAGGGCCAGCGCGCCCTGCGTGCGCAGGAAGGCGCGCAATTTATGCAGGAAGAGCCGGGGCAGGCTCTCGCCGCTCTGCGTGGACGCCTGCCAGTCGAGAACGGGACCTTTCGGCACGTAGGCCAGATGGCCCAGGCGCGCGGGCAGGTGCGGGGCCGTTCTCCGCAACACCTGGGCAGCCGCTACGATCTGTCCGGTAGCACTGGAGTAGAGAGCCAGGCGCAACGGTTTCCAGTTCGGCCCGGCCTTGAGCTCGCCCCAGCCCCAGGACTGCAAAAGATGCCCCTGACAATGCCCGCTCACAAAGGCATCCCACTCCTCCTGCTG
>Ga0070740_10003905_pt1 | contig 15210 bp, 17 predicted proteins | sample Coa_R2_FD_67286 | JGI IMG/M metagenome (GOLD analysis project Ga0070740, IMG submission 67286) | Surface soil microbial communities from Centralia Pennsylvania, which are recovering from an underground coalmine fire - Coalmine... | ecosystem: Environmental > Terrestrial > Soil > Unclassified ... | reverse complement strand
GCGGGTCGGTGAGACCCAGCAGGCGATCCGCGAGGTGCTCGAACGTGCGCGGAGCCGGCACGCCGCGGCCAGTCAGCTTCGCCAGCAGCGCGAGAAGGAGCTGGCTGCCGCCGAGGACCTGCTGGAGAAAGCGATGCAGGCGGGTCAGGCCATCGAAGAAACCCTCTCGACACAGCCCGCACAGTGGCCGATCAACGATGAGGTGCGGTTGCAGGAAGGGAATTCAGTGCGGCCTTCAGGCGCGTGAGGACCGCCTGGGCTGTGTTTGCCGAATCCAGCCTCCAGCCAGCAGGCTCCTGCAAAATAGCCGGTAGCGCCGTCGCGGCCTGCACGAGCGCTTTCTGGGCTTCTGCCGGATGCCCACCGTCGAGTTCCAGGCGGGCCAGCAGCAAATAGGCCCAGGTTCGATAGAACTGTGTCGTTGCCGGATCGAGTGATCTGGCTTCCAGCGAGGCTGCCAGTGCCTTCCGTGCTGGGGCGAACTGCTTCTTCTGCCATAAAAGCCGCGCCAGCCGGAATTCGAGTGCCTGACGGTTTGCCGCACGATCCTGGGGATCCACCGCTAGGGCCTGACGGCAGAGTGCAATGGCTTCCTCCAGTTCGCCAAAGCGCTCCATCCAGTCTGCCTGGATGAGCAACTGCCGCTGGCGGCGGTTGAGTTCGGCCGCGGGGGTCCAGTGGAGAATGCGATATTCGGGATCGACTTCGATTCCCCGGATGGGCTCAGCCGAGGCCAGATGAAACGGTGCGTGGCAGCCGCGAACCGTTACCGTCTGGCGAACGTTTCCGGGAAATGCGGCCAGCTCGAGAGGAAAGGCGAGATCGGGAGGGCACTGCGCGACTTCCACGGTGCCCTCGGCGAGGCGGCGTCCATGTTTCCACCGCAGGCGGAGATGAAAGGACGGGACGCGGGAGCCGTCGAGAAAATACCGTGAGAAAGCATCGAGCGGCTCTCCGCTGACCTCCCGGGCGATGGAAAGAAAATCCTGTAGAGAAGCCTTGCGGCCATAGAAGGTCGTATAAAAAACAGCCAGGGCCCGATCGAGGACCTGCTGCCCGAGCAGCGTTTCGAGCGTCCGCCACACCAGCATGCCCCGCTGGTACAGCGTGCGATAGGCCGTGTTCCAGTCACTGGCCCCGAGAAGGTCGAGCCCCAGCCGGAGCGGCGGCAAAGGGTCAAGAGATAGGGCATCCCGGGAGGCACGTTGCAGCATCCACTGCGCAGCCTGCGGTTGCGTCTGCTCGAGCACGCGCAGCGCCAGATACTCGGCCAGGCTCTCCGCCAGCCAGCCGTCGGCATTGGTCTGCATTTCGACGCCGCCGGGAAACCACTGGTGTGCCAGTTCGTGCGGGAAGAATTCAGGATGGTAGAGGGGGTCAAAGGCAAACCGCAACGCATCGGTGCTAACCACCAGCATGCCCGGACCGCTGAATCCTGCGACACCGTGCAGATGAGGAAAGCCCTCGACCACCCAGAGGCGGCTCAGAACCGGCCGTCCGAACCAGTGCCGGTAGCGGGCGAACAAGTCGAACAGTCTCTGTCGCGTTTCGGGGAAAAGATCCTCCTGCGGAACCGCGAAACAGAGTTCGAGATCCGCAGCAGGGTCGCGGCTGCAGCCGGTCGGTGTGGCAGCGACGATGGCAACAGCGCGTGAGGGCACCGGCGTTTCGGTCTGCCAGACAATGGTGGTCGCATCTGCGGCGAGCCGGCCGAGCGGGGTTCCGGAAGCGAAGGCGATGAAGCCGGCAGGGACGCGCAGTTCCAGGCGGTTCTGCGTAAATGCCCGCGCGTCGAACAGGGGATACCAGCGGGAGTCGTCGGTGAGCAGAAGGCCGCGATCGGTCCAGTAATCGGCGCTGTTGGCGGGAAGGCGCAGGCTGCCATGGTAGCGAAAAGTCAAGCTGAACGATCCCGTGCGCGGCTGGGGGAGGACTACGAGCAGCCGGGCAGAGGCGGGCGTGCGGGAGCGGATCACCTGCAGCGGATGTCCGTCGAGTTCTGCTGCCTCGAGCGTCAGCAAGGGATTCAGTTCGAGGGGGACTGCCGTTACGGGTCCGCTGGCTTTTAGAACGATGGCGGCCTGTGCGGCAAGGGTCTTTTCGCGCACGTGAAATGTGGCTTCGATGTTGCAGGCGGTCACCGTGAGCGCGGGCTGCTCACCGGTTGCCGCCGCGTGTGCCCGGAGTCCTGCGTGCGCCGCATGGTAGACTGACAGCAGGCCGATCAATGCAGGCCAGCAGAGGTGCGGGAACCCGCGGCAGCGGTTCCCGGAAAACGCCCACGAGGCCAGCATGTTTCAATCGTATCTGATTTTCGAATTTGCACCGGAAGCTCCCGAGCTCCAGCAGGTGCGGCAGCGTTTGAGTGGCTGGCGACAGGCGCTGCGGCTGGGGAATCGGCTTCAGTTCAAGTTTTCCGACGCAGAAGCGCCTCCGGATGCCAGCACTGAAAATACGCCTAAAATTCAGCTCTGGGTTCGTCTGGAATTTTCTCCGCATGAACGCCTTTCCTACCAGCAGTGGCTTGAGCGGTTGCGTACGGAAGAACCCTTCAAGAAGAGCTTGGTGAAAGTCCACACGGTGCGCGAGCCGGGGTTTGAACAGCTCGAAGAGCAGTTCCGGGCGCTGCGCTAGGCGGTCAGGCCACTCATTCCTAGAAAGCCACGCTCAGAAAACGCGCGGGCGTGCTGGATGCATTCTCGATCCGGTGTGGCCCCGGCGACAGCCAGTGGAAGTGTCCTTCTGAGAGGCGAATCCGGCTCTGCCGTCCTGAGGCCAACTGGATGTCGCGAAGGGTGAGCCGCGTCAGGGCAATCAGGAAGCGCGTGCGGGCGTTGCGGCTGGGCTCGTAGTGGCCTTCGGGGTCGAGCACAACGCTGGCCAGCTCGAGCTGGCCGATCCGGGCGGTCCAGGGCGGCGCCGGCAAACTCGCACCGGGGCATCCGCAAAGCGCTGCCGTCAGACCTTCGGCCGCCGTGCAGCCGCAACGGCCGGCAAGAGTATGCGGATCCAGCAACTCCACCGTCACGTTGTGGAAGGCGGTGTCAGCCTCGTTTTGGAGGGCGTGAACGAATCCGCCCCCGGCGACGCGCACCGCCCCTGCAGGCAAATCGAGGTCCTTCGGGGGTTGGCCGGGCTGCTCGACGCGCACGCGGCTGTGGTTGAGTACAACAAAGAAATAATCGTAGTCGTGGCGGTGCCAGAGCGTGCTGGCATGGGGCGGCACCACCACATCGAAGATGCGCACCGTGCGGCTGGCAAAAACCAGCCGGTGATGGGGCTCAGAAGTGATGGGAACCGCAGCCGGTGGCGACTGCGTTGTGGCGACTGCTGTCAGCGCGAGTAACGTTCCCGACAGCCACAGCGTCAGGCTTCTCACGCCGCCTATTATACCGTTCTGGCGGAAGCGTAAAACTGCTGGCTAAAAGTCGCCTTCCCGCACGTAGGGATAACACCACAGCGTGACCTGCAACAGAACCGATTTGATCCAGGCCTGATGCATTTTCTCCACCTCTTCGGCGGGATGTCCCTTTTTGGCCAGAAAGGGTTTGAGGGTGGCGGTGATGGGATAGACCAGCGTAATCATGTACCGAAAGGGAATGTGCTCGACCGCCTGCACGCCGTCGGTGCGATTCTTGGCGGAGCGATGATGGCGCCGGCCGATTTCAAATTGATAATCCAGCCAGGCCTGGTCGTAGCGGGCGGATGCGGTGTCGAGAATCCACTGGCCGAACCGTTTCCGCACGGCCTGCAAATACTCGCCGATGGGCTGCCGCGTCCTGACGTCAGTAAAGGATTCCAGCAGGTGCGGGTTGGCACCGACGAATCCATACCAGACATCCAGGATCTGTTCGACCTGGTCGGCAAGAACGTTGCGTGATTTCTGCAGCCGGGCGATATCCTCGTCGGTGAACAGCAGGGTTTTCTTCAACAGATCCAGTTCCTGCATGGTGATCGGAGCTCGCGGGACGGCCGGCGAGCCCAGGGTGTAGCCGGGAATGGCTGGAGATGCTCCGTTCATGTGAACGACCTCCGGCAGATAAGTTCGGTGCGATCCTTGCGGATCATCCGTGCAGCATGCTAGCTGCAGGCCAATAAAGCGCAAGCAGGAACTTTTTGGTTACCGGGGAGCTTCCTGGTGTAAATTGCGAGATATGAGGCAGATGACCGTGCTTCCCCCGCTTCCTTCTCCGGCGGGCAGGATGATGGAAGAGGTGTTGGGCTGTAAATGGACCCTGAGCATTCTGCAGGCGGTGCGGGTCGGCATCTGCCGCCCGGGCGCACTGGAGAGGAGCATCGCGGGCCTGAGCAAGAAGGTTTTGAACGAACGCCTGCGGAAGCTCGTGCGCTTTGGCATTCTCTGCCGGCAGGTCTATCCGGAGGTGCCGCCCCGGGTCGAGTACCGGCTGACGCCGTTCGGGCGCAAATTCGTGCGGGTGCTGGACGCCGTGGCGCGTCTGGATCGTGAACTGGCCGGCAGCAACGGGCGCACCGGTCGCTGAGCCATCAGCGGTGCGGGTATAATGGCCGCGGAGATTCTGCCGACGAGGGCGACGCATGACCACCCAGACGACGCAACTGCGCACCGGTGTGCAGGAATCGGCCCGTTATCACGGCCTTGATCGGGCCACTCTGGTGCAGATGTATCGGCTGATGTACCTCTCCCGCAGTCTGGATGACCGCGAGATCCAGCTCAAGCGCCAGAACCGCATCTTTTTTCAAATCAGTGGGGCCGGCCACGAAGCGGTTCTGGTCGCCGCGGCGCAGTGGCTGCGTCCTGCCTATGACTGGTTTTATCCCTACTACCGCGATCGGGCCCTGTGTCTGGCACTGGGCGTGACCCCCTACGAGATGCTGCTGGAAGCGGTGGGTGCGGCCGATGATCCTGCCTCGGGCGGCCGGCAGATGCCGAGTCACTGGGGACATCAGAAGCTGAACATTGTCAGCCAGTCCTCGCCCACCGGCACGCAGTGGCTGCAGGCGGTCGGTGCCGCCGAGGCCTCGCTGTACTACGCCGCCATTCCCGGTGCACTCGAGCAGGCCAGGCGCGCGCCCATGGGAGAGGCCGTGCGCCACCAGCCGGACGAGATCGTTTATGTCTCCGGTGGTGACGGGACCACCTGCGAGGGCGAGTTCTGGGAGGCGCTGAATACGGCCTGTGTGCGGCGCCTGCCGGTGCTGTTCATGGTCGAAGACAATCAGTATGCCATCTCCGTGCCCGTCGAAGTGCACACGGCCGGTGGCAACGTTTCGCGGTTGCTGCGGAATTTTCCCGACCTGCACATCGAAGAATGTGACGGGACCGATGTGCTGGAGAGCTACGCGGCCGTGGGGCGGGCGGTCGCGCACTGCCGGAACCGTCAGGGGCCGGCGCTGGTGCACGCCCATGTCGTCCGTCCCTACTCGCACTCGATGTCGGATGACGAGCGTCTCTACAAGCCGCCCGAAGAACGCGAGGAGGAGGCGCGGCGCGACCCCCTTGTTCGCTTCCGCCAGTTCCTTGTGCAGGAAGGCATCCTGAGCGAGAAGGAACTGGAAGCTCTGGAGGCGGAGGTCCAGCAGGAGGTCCGCGAGGCCACCGATCGCGCCCTCGAAGCCCGGCCGGCACCTCCCGAATCGGTGACCCTCTGGGTCTACTCGCCGGATGTCGATCCCACCAGCGCGCAGTTTGTCGCCGAGCCGCAGTTTTCCGGCGAACCGAAGACGATGGTGGAAATGGTGGCCGCGACTCTGATGGACGAGATGGCTCGCGATGAACGAATCGTCGTCTTCGGCGAGGATGTGGCCGATGTGAGCCGGGAGCAGTATCTGGACCGCGTCAAGGGCAAGGGAGGAGTGTTCAAGGCGACTGCGGGGCTGCAGAGGCGGTTCGGCTCGCTGCGCGTGTTCAACTCACCCCTGGCCGAAGCCAATATTGTGGGCCGCGCCATCGGCATGGCGACGCGCGGGCTGAAGCCTGTGGTCGAAATCCAGTTCCTCGATTACATCTGGCCGGCCATGATGCAGATCCGGAACGAACTGGCCCTGCTGCGCTGGCGTTCGGCCAATCATTTCAAGTGTCCGGCGGTGGTGCGTGTGGCGACGGGAGGCTATCTCTCGGGCGGCGCGATTTACCACAGCCAGAGCGGCGAGGTGATGTTCACGCACATCCCCGGTCTGCGGGTGGTGATGCCTTCGACGGCGCTGGACCTCTGCGGTTTGCTGCGCACCGCGATTCGCGCCGACGATCCCGTCATCTTCCTCGAACACAAACATCTCTACCGGCAGCCCTACAATCGCTCGCCGTATCCCGGTCCGGACTTTACGATTCCGTTCGGCGCCGCACGTCTGGTGCGGGAAGGCACCGATGTAAGCATCATTACCTACGGGGCCGTCGTGCATCGGGCTGAGCTGGCTGCCGCCGAACTGGCGCGCAAGGGAATCTCGGTGGAGATTCTCGATCTGCGCTCGCTCAGTCCGTACGACTGGGAAGCCATTGCCCGGACGGTCACGAAAACCCACCGCGTGCTGGTGGCCTACGAGGACTCGCTCTCCTGGGGCTACGGGGCAGAAATTGCCGCGCGGATCAGCGACGAACTGTTCGACGAGCTGGATGCTCCCGTGCGGCGTGTGGCTGCCAGGGATACCTTCTGCGCCTACCACCCCGATCTGGAGGATGCCATTCTGCCGCAGGTACAGGACCTGCGGCGGGCCGTCGAGCGTTTGCTGGAGGAATAATTGAACACGAGGAATAACCGAAGACAGTGACCACCGCACGCCGGCTCAGGACCTCTACACGGGTGATGCAACGCCGTATCCATAGTGGCTGGGGAAGATCGCTTCTGTGCGCGCGCAGCGCGAGCTGAAGCCCAGGGAGGTCATGGATGAATTCGCAACAATTAGAACGCATAAAGCACCTCCCCGAATACAACTCGGTAGTAAGATTAATCAATTTCTGGCAGCGAATGGCCGACGCGCTGGGCGCGCCAGGTATACCGAGGTCTTTAGCGTACGCCTCGAAGGTCAACTACGCGCAGGGGCACCCGTGGACACCCCAGGTGCTCTCGATATTGAGGGAGATCCAGCTAGCCGAAATGATCTACTTCGGCGAAGTCTGGCTGGTGCCGCAGGAACCGCTTCTTTTGACGCGCCAGGAACTCGGGGATACACCGGTGCTGAGCGAAGAGCCATCTACCTCGCCCTCGCCCGATACATCATCCAGCGAGGAATCCTGAGCATCGAGCAGGCCGAAGAGGAAATCAGCCGTGTCCTTGGACCCAGTCTGGCCTCGCTGGTTCCCTAGGCGTGGGAGATTGCCTTTGCGTTGCGCACGGCCAGCGAGATCCCGTCGACCGTCAAGCTCGATCCGCGGGCTGCAGCCGAGGCGCTTCTGGCGCGCGGCGTCTCCTCCTACGAGGCCGTCCATGCAGTTGCCGTTGAGGAATTCGGACCTTCGATTAGTCGCATCTTCCCGGAAGCGAACAAGGGAACTTCGGAGTTCGAGAATGCGTATTAAAGAAAAGGAGGGCACGCCACCATGATCTGCACAGTGTGCCGGAGAGAGATTGCTGACTACTCGAATTTCTGTTACTACTGCGGGGCGCGTCAGGTGCCTTCGGCGCCCGTACGCCGATTGATGCGGTCGCGGCTGGACTGCAAGCTGGCCGGCGTGTGTGGAGGGATCGCCGAATACCTGGGTGTTGACTCCACGCTGGTGCGTCTCGTGTGGGCTCTCGTTACGGTGCTGACCGGCATCATCCCCGGGCTGGTCGCATACGGGGTGGCCTGGCTCATCATGCCCGAGATGCCGGCTGTCCCGGCCGGCGAGCACGCCGCCCAGCACACCGCAGGCACTCCCTGAAGCGGCTTCAGGCCCTGGACTTGAACAGCAGCCGGTCCACGGAAACAGGGCCCGGACCGGTTGCAGCCAGCATTAGCGCTCCCAGCCCTACCGCAAGCGCGAGCTGATAGTCATTGACCGCCAGCACGCCGTGCCCCAGGTGTACCTTCCAGATCGCCACACCCATCTCGATCGTCATCAGCAGCGCCACCAGGCGCGTGAACAGGCCCACGACCAGAAGCAATCCGCCCAGTAGCTCCAGAACTGCGACAAAATAGGCAAGAAACACAGGCAGACCCAGATGCTGGACCATGTTCACCCACTGCGCGCGATGCGTGATCAGCTTCGGATAGCCATGGTAGACGAAAATGATCGCCAGCCCCAGTCTTAGCAGCAGTTGAGCCAGCGGACGGAGAAAGTCGAGCCGGTTCATGTCGTCCTCAAGGAAATGGGGTTCTGTTTCGTCGGGGTGGGCATGTCGCGCCGATTTTAGCAGAAAGCGCGGCAGGTGCTCCGGGATGTGGCTCTGCCCGCTGTTGTACAATCCACGCTTGGCCCGCTGCTCGACGGTGCCCGCACCAGTCTGCTCATGTTGCGCCGCGTCCTGCTTGCTCTGGCTGTTGTGTTGATCCTGGCCGGCGTGTTTGTCTACAGATGGACGCATCGTCCGGTACAGTCCCTGGGCGAGGCGCGCATCGTGGGCGATCGGGTGCCGGTCTGGGACAGCACGGGTGTCGTCCGGCGCCGGCTGGGCCAGTTCGATTACGGGACAGCTGTAGTAGTCCTGAGGCAATATCGCGATTTCGTGCAGGTGCGAGGAGCGAACGGGTTGACGGGATGGGTTACGCGCGACGATCTTGCCGATGCCGCGGTATGGACGCAGGCGCTCGAACTCAGCCGGCGTTTAGAGACTCTGCCCGTTCAGGCGCGCGGTCACACGCGTGTTCCGGCCAATCTACGCCTGGAGCCCGGACGCAACTCCCCCCGGCTGGCCCAGTTGCCTCGCGGGACCCCGGTCGAGATTTTTCTCCGCCGGGTGGTCGCGCAGGAAGAAGAAGCCGGCCTGCGCCGCTCGGAAGAATGGCTGCTCGTGCGGGCCGAGCACCCTCCGGTGGGTACAGTGGTGGGATGGGTTGTTGGGCGTTTTGTCGACTATGATTTGCCCGAGTTTCTTCCCGAGTACGCGGCGGCAGCCGGAATGCGACCTGTGGCCTGGTTTGTTTTGCACGGCGCCGAGGATCCCCTGACGGGGCACCGTCCCTACTATCTGGTTGTAGGACTGCGCGGTGGTGAGAGCAGCGTCTGCGACTTTTCGATGATCCGCGTCTACACCTGGAGTCTGAGCCATCACCGCTACGAAACAGCTTACGTGGAAAACGATCTCTGCGGAAAATTGCCGGTAGAGGTGCGCGTGCTGGGTCCCGAGGAAAGCAGGTTTCGTTTCACGGAGGAAACGGCGGGCGTTTCGACCGAGCGCGTCTACGGCATGCGGCAGACGCTGGTGCGGCCGCTCAAAAGTTCTGCCCGGAGCGCGCAAACGCCGGCAGTGTCCTCGCGGTGAATCACCGGTTTCAGGAGCGCAAAACGATGCCCACACTTTTGCTCAGCGAGACCGACGTGCAGCAGCTTCTGGACATGCCGCTGGCCGTCGAGGCCGTCGAGGAAGGCCTGCGGGGGATGGCGGAGGGTACCTGCGTGCTTCACGGGCGCAGGCGGTTCAGTCTGCCCGGAGGTGCCTTTTTGCATTACATGGCGGCGGCCGATCTGGGCAATGGCGTGGCCGGACTGAAGGTCTACACCTTCGCCGGTGGTCGCCTGCGCTTTCTCGTGCTGCTCTACGGTACCGAAACGGGGGAACTGCTCGCCCTGGTCGAAGCGGGATTTCTCTCGGCCGTGCGCACGGGGGCCGCCTCAGGCGTGGCCACCCGTTATATGGCGCGGCCCGATGCTCGCACCGTGGGTTTGATCGGCACCGGGAAGATGGCTCCGGCTCAGCTCGAAGCCATCGTTGCTGTGCGTCCCATCGAGCAGGTTCGCGTGTACAGCCGGCGCGAGGAGCGGCGGCGTCAGTTTGCCGAAACCATGACGGCGCGCCTGGGCGTACCTGTTCGCGCCGTCTCTTCGGCCGAGGAAGCGGTGCGCGGTGCGGACATCGTGGTCACCGCGACCACCGCGGCCCAGCCCGTGGTCGAAGGCCGCTGGCTGGCTCCGGGGACCCACATCAATGCCATTGGCAGCAATTTCGCCCATCGCCGCGAAGTCGACGCCGAAACCGTCCTGCGCGCCGGCGTCATTGCCACCGACTCGATCGAGCAGGCCCGTTACGAAGCCGGCGACCTGATTCAGGTGTTTGCCGGCGATCCGGAGGGCTGGGCCCGGGTGGTGGAGCTTTCGCAGATTGTGGCCGGGCTGATTCCCGGGCGGAGGAGCCGGGAGGAGTGGACACTGTTCAAATCAAATGGCATCGCCATCGAGGACGTGGCCGTGGCCGCCCGCGTCTATGCACGGGCGCGAGAACAGGGGCGTGGTACCGCTCTGAATCTCTGGGTGGCTGACGGCGCCTAGGAGGGTTCCTTCCGGCCCAGGCGCGTCGCCAGCAGCTCGTGCAGTCGCTGCCGCAAATCCTCCGGCAGAGGTACCGGTTCGGTGCGGCAGAAGAATTCAATAGTCTTCCGGGTCGTATCCACCAAGGCGCGGCAGTCGTCGCACTGACGCAGATGCGCCTCGATCTGCTGCGCCGTTGCGGGATCGAGCGCACCGTCGAGAAAGTCGCAGAGTTCTCGAAGCAGTTTGCGGCAGTCAGCTCCCTGGCAACTCACGACGGTCACTCCCTCGAAAATGCCTGTCCAGCAGGTCACGGAGTTTCAGGCGTGCCCGGAGCAGGCGGGATTTCACGGCCGGCACGGAGAGGCCGAGCAGCCGCGCTGTTTCCTCGGTGGGCAGCTCTTCGATGTCGCGGAGCTGGAAGACCACGCGGTAAGCAGGTTCCAGCCGGGCAATGGCCTCGGCAAGGATGCGCTGCAGCTCGGCCTGCTCGTAGCGCTGATCCGGCGTGGGTCCCCAGTCCACGATCTCACGGGGAATCAAATCATCTTCGGTCTCGATCATCTCGTCGAGCGGCAGCTCGTTTGGTCGTCGCCGCCGCAATTTCATCAGGGCTTCGTTGACGGCGATGCGGACCAGCCAGGTGTAAAACCGGGAATCGCCGTGAAACTCCGGCAAATGCTCGAAGGCTTTGAGGAACGCTTCCTGGGTCACGTCCTCGGCCTCCTCCCGGTTTTGTGTGATGTTGTAAGCCAGGCGAAAGATGCGGCCTTCGTAGCGGCGCACGAGTTCTTCAAAGGCTTCGAGGCTGCCCTGACGCGCGGCGGCCACCAGGGCGGCTTCGTCGTCCTGGGCAGTCGGCGGTGCCACAGCAGGCCCATCCTGGGGAACATGCTGATCGGATTTCACAGGGGTCACTCCGCTGGCTTGAGCCTATCACAGCTCCCGGTGTAACCGATAGCTGCCGTATGCGTCCACTAAAACGATGGTTCCGGTGGGCTGTGTTATAAAAGAGGAGATGCGGCGAGCTTCGATGCGCAGGGCCGGGGCGGTTCTGCTGGTGCTGATCCTGCTGGGATTTGCCGGGATCAGTGCTGCGGCTGATCTGTTGCATCACCACGCCGGCCGGCCCGGAGGCGCCAGCTGCCCTATCTGCCATCTTAGCCACCAGCCCACGCTGGCTGCCCAGGCCGGAGATCAGCTTGCGGCTGGCCATTTCCTCAGCCAGAAAATACTGAGCAAGGCCACCCCGGCTCCTGTCTGTGCATCACTACTGCCGAGGTCGCCACGAGCGCCTCCCCTGTCGCTTTCTTGAGTCAGTTCTGACCCGAATTCGTAGCAACCGTCCGGGCAGCTGAGCTCTGGACCGTTGCGACCGAGACCAGCGGTCAAAACGCAGAACCACGCACCAGGTTCGTGCAGGTACGCATTGAGGAGAGGCGGATGAGATGGACGCGTAGCATCGGAGTTGCCAGTTTACTCCTGGCTGCAGGGTCGTGGTCGTTTGCCTCACAGCTTACGCGAACGGCGGGGACCCTGCGCGGGCAGGTGGTGGACCCGAGCGGGGGAGCGGTGCCGAATGCCGTGGTCGAAATCCGCAATCCCGTCACGCGTTTCCAGGCCCGGACGACCACAGATGCCAGCGGGAAGTTCGAATTCGGGAACGTCCCTCCGAATCGGTATCACCTGACGGTGACCAAAACGGCCTTCAAGACCTACAGCCAGGATGTGGAGATTGCCGCCGGCGTGCCGCTGGAGTTGAGCATCACGCTGCAGCTCGAGGGCACCTCGACGACCGTGACCGTCGAAGCGAGCTCGTCCGATCTTCTGGAGGCCGGTACGACGGCTCATACCGATGTCGGCAGCGCGGAGTTGCAGGCGTTGCCGATCAGCCCGACGAGCTCGGCCTTGAGCAGTGTCATCACCCATGCCGCTCCCGGCGTGGTGGCCGATTCCAACGGCATGTTCCATCCGCTCGGCGAGCATGCGGATACCACCTTCGTCATTGACAACCAGCCCGTCAGTGATCAGCAGAGCCGCATTTACTCCAACCAGATTCCCGAAAATGCCGTGCAATCGCTCGAGATCGCAACCGGCATCCCCTCGGCCGAGTACGGTGACAAGTCGAGCCTGACGGCGAATGTAGTCACCCGTTCCGCACTGGGACAGAGTCGTCCGTCAGGGCAGCTCTCGCTTGGTTACGGTTCCTTTGGCACCGGCACCGCACAGTTCAGCCTGGGACTGGGAGGGCCCCGGTGGGGTAATTTTCTCGCGGCGACGGGAACACAGACCGGGAGGTTTCTCGACACACCCGAATGGCGCCCGCTCCATGCCCGGGGGAACTCGGAAGGCGTTTTCGACCGCATTGACTTCCAGGCGGGGAAATCGGATTCGGTTCAAATCAATCTGTTCGCCGGCCGCTCCTGGTTCCAGGTGCCGAATACCTATGACCAGGTGGCCACCGGCCAGGACCAGCGGCAACTGGTGCGATCCTGGAATGTCGCTCCCTCATGGACCCATCTGTTCGGCACCCGGGCGGTGCTGGTCCTGAACGGCTTTGTGCGCCAGGACCGCGTCGGTTATTTCCCCAGCCACGATCCTTTTGCTGACCAGCCGGCCACATTCGGACAGAACCGTCGCCTGACCAATGCCGGACTGGTGGCTGATTATTCCTATGTCTGGAAGCAGCACAGCCTGAAGTTTGGAGGGTCGTTCACGCACACATTTCTCACAGAAAACTTCCACCTGGGCATCACCGACCCGACCTTCAATCCCGTGTGCCTGACCACCACCGGCCAGCCGGTGACGGATCCGGCGCTGACCAACCCGGGGCAGTGCACGGCGGCGGGATATCAGCCGAATCCTGATTTGCTTCCCGGACTGGTGGCCTTCGACCTCACGCGCGGTGGTTCGCTGTTCACATTTTACGGCCATACCGACATCAAGCAGGTGGCGCTCTACGGCGAGGACAAGATCAGCCTGGGACCCTGGACGGTGAACGCCGGGCTGCGCTGGGATCGTTACCGTGGTCTCAGTCACGACGATGGTGTACAGCCGCGTCTGGCCGTGTCGTACCTGCTGCGCCGGACGGGAACGGTACTCCGTCTGGGGTATGCCCGCATCTTCGAGACGCCGTATAACGAAAACCTCGTGCTTTCCAGCAGCACCGGCAGCGGGGGCCTGGCGGCCAATGTTTTCGGCGCCGCCGCCGTGGAACCACTGCGTCCCGGCAGCCGCGACCAGTTCAACGCGGGCTTCCAGCAGGCTTTCGGCAGCCATCTGCTGGTGGATGGAGAGTATTTCTGGAAGTTTACGCATACAGACTTTGACTTCGATACGCTCTTCGATACGCCGCTGGCCTTTCCAATCGAGTGGCACAAGTCCAAGATCGACGGGCTGTCGGTGCGCATCAATTTTCCGCAGTGGCACGGCCTGACGGCCTCTTCCGTTCTCGGGCACGTACGGGCGCGCTTCTTCCCGCCGGAGACCGGTGGCCTGATCTTCAATTCAGCCATTGCGCCGGGAGTCTTCCGCGTGGATCACGACCAGGCCTTCGAGCAGAGTACCAACATCATCTACCAGTTTCCCCGGCGCGGACCGTGGGTGGCGCTGACCTGGCGGTACGACAGCGGGATGGTTGCCGGTGCCGTGCCAGATTTCGCCACCGCCCTGACACTCGATGCGGATCAGCAAGCGGTCATCGGGCTCTACTGCGGCGATTTGCAGGCAACTCTGAGCCGGCCTCTGACGCCCCAGCTCTGCGCCGGCGCCAGCCGTTTCGGTGCCCGCCGACTGGTTCTGCCGGCACCGGGGACCTATGACCCGGACCATCATCCGGCACGCATTGCACCGCGTCACCTGCTGGATGCCTCGCTGGGATTCAAGAATCTTCTCCGCACCCGCGATTATCAGTGGAATCTCCGGCTCACGGTGACGAATCTCACCAACAACGAGGCGCTGTATAACTTTCTGTCCACCTTCAGCGGCACGCATTTTGTCGAGCCGCGCAGCTATACGGTGGAAATGGACGTACAGTTCTGAGGACGCAGGCATGGTTGCACCCTGCACCGGGGCCTGCTAGGCTGCTGCGCATCCCGAAGCAGGGCTGAAAGCGCTGTGGAGGAGTCGCGAAGATGCGTCTGACCGCTCATTTTAAATCCGAGGAGTTTCGGCCGCAGATCGAAAAGGATCTCGAGCGCTATCGCGAAAAACTTGCGCGATGGCTCAAGCATTACAGCGAGGATCTGGTATCGCTGCACCTGACCTACGAAAGGCATCCGCGCAAGCAGGAGTACACGGTTTCGCTGGATTTGCGGCTGCCGAGTGCTGATATTCCCGTCTCCGCGACGCACGCCGACGCGCGCTTTGCCCTGCGCCAGGCGTTCGACGAGCTGGAGGAGCAGATCAAGAAGCACCAGGGACGCCTGCGTCGCGATTACCTCTGGAAGCGCCGGCGGGCACGTCGCAGCCCCACACCGGAGACGACGGGGCCCGAAGGCTAGCCCGTCCGCGTGAGCAACGCGCCACTGGCCGTCTGTGTTCATCCCGCCTTTTTCAGCAGGTGCTGTCTCGGGAGACGCGACGGGTCATTTGCGCTGGCCGATCGCGGCACCTTTGCGGGGAAGCTATCTGGCGTGCCGGCGTTCCCGCAGCGGCCATCTGATAAGATGGACCTCAAACGTGCAGGGGCGTAGCTCAGTGGTAGAGCAGCGGCCTTTTAAGCCGAAGGTCGTGGGTTCGATCCCCACCGCCCCTACCATGATTGGCACCGTTGCGCCTGCCGCTTTTCCTGCCTTCCGGGTGTTGGGGCAGGCCGATTTCTAATAAAGGCTCGGGCTGAAGCTATG